>Ga0209274_10000048_pt1 | contig 122758 bp, 106 predicted proteins | sample HubBroMetageREF1_FD_188343 | JGI IMG/M metagenome (GOLD analysis project Ga0209274, IMG submission 188343) | Reference soil microbial communities from the Hubbard Brook experimental Forest, New Hampshire, USA - Hubbard Brook CCASE Soil... | ecosystem: Environmental > Terrestrial > Soil >...
GGGGTGATCGCGCTTTTCATGGCCGGCCGCAGCATCAATGGCATTTCCAGTGGTCAACCAGAATTCGTCGGCTACGTAGGAGTGCAGATTTTGCTGAGCGATTACGGCCGCAGGTTCACCCCGGATCCATCGCACTGAGGTAGCGTCTATCACTTCCCACGGGGCTGCTATTCGATCACTGGCCGGCTGAGTTCGGTACGCCAGTTGGCGGAATCAGGACTCGTTTCCGGGCCGACCATATAGCATTCGTAAAGGTCGCCCGCTGTCTTATAGCCGTTGGCTTCAGTCCACTTGCCGAACTCGTGCCACGCACCACCCAGACCTTCGTAGGGACCGTGATAGAGAGTGCGCAGCACCTTGAATGCAGGTCGCTGCCAAGACTTCACGCGGCCGACTGCCGAGACGGGCGATGACACCGGCACGCAGATATCGAAATCGAAAGCATCGGCTGTCATCTTTAAGTGGTGCGCAAACCAAGGCCCAGTTGGGCCTATGCGTTGCGCTTTGACAGCCGCCATCACCTCGCCGATACCGGGTCCCATCACCTGTTGCATCTTGGCGCGCGGCGTCTCAATGTGAACAATGGCAACCAGTTGCAGGGGAGCGTCAACTAATTTCGGCGTTTCGATCATGTGGGCTCTCCGGTGAGTGTTGGCAGCAATGTTTCGAGCCGGTCGTAGCCTGCGGCCATGCCGTACTCCATACCTGAACGACGTGCCGTGTCGCGCGCTTCCTGCGATTCGTAGAGGACAGTGATCGTTGTCCTGGTGATACCGCGTCTCTCCTCGAAAACCGTCGTATCCAGCGCTTCGCCGGGGTACCAGGCGTCGTCGAATTTCTCGGTAGCGACGAGGCGCTCAACCGGTGTGATCTCGCGGAACACACCGCGAATCCCCATCTGGGATCCGTCCTTCTCTGAGCGCCAGACATAGCGATAGGAACCGCCGATGCGAAGGTCGATTTCGCACACGGGCATGGTCCAACCGGGTGGCCCCAGCAGCCAACGACGCACGAGTTCCGGCTTGGTGAACGCATCAAACACTAAAGAGCGCGGCGCATCGAAATCACGAGACACTTGGATTTCGCGATCGCTGGGCATGTGGATTTTGAAACTGTCGGGAAAGTGCACCGAACCTCCGTTACCGCAGCTTGGCAGTCGAGCGTTTTCGCTTCTTGCCGGTGGCTTTCAATTCACCCAACAAGCCGTCGAGGCGTACGAAGGATGCTTCCCAATACTTGCGATATGCCTCCAACCACTTGGTAGCTTCCGCGAGGGGCCGAGCGTCGAGCTTGCGCGGTCGTCGCTGCGCATCGCTGGCGGAGGAAATCAATCCTGCGCGTTCGAGCACCCTGAGATGTCTCGATATCGCCGGCTGAGTCATCGAGAAGGGCTCGGCGAGTTCATTCACCGAGACCTCTCCCGACGCCAGGCGCGCCAGAATTGCCCTCCGGGTTGGATTAGCCAAAGCAGCGAACGTCATGTTCAATCGGTGGGACATTGCGTCTCCATAACTTGATTGTTCCATAACTAACAGGTTATATAAGCGTGAGTTCGAAGTCAACTCCCGACGCTGCGGGCGCTTGCCGGCGGCGGTCGGAGCGCGTGCAGCGCAGGGTTTCCTCGTTTGCCCCCCTATTTGGGGGATATATCGAGCTGCCGCCCCTGTCAGACTTTGCTTCGGTCTGGCCTACGAGGGGAGCCACTCCTATGCGATATTCTGACTACAAATGTTTCCGGTTCGGGTTTGACGCCGGAGTCGCATTCGTCAGCATCGATCACCCGCCGATAAATCTTCTCGACGAAGTTCTGTCGCAGGAATTCGACAAACTCGGCAGACAACTCGAGGCCGACGAGAACGTCCGGGTTGTGGTCTTGCAGAGCGCGCTTCCCGATTTCTTCATAGCCCACTCTGGTTTGGGCCGGGTTGGAAGCGCATCCAAAACTGTATCCGGTACACGCGGCTTTCGTCTTACACAGACGATCGGCGAGCGGTTCAGGAACATGCCTAAGGTCACCATTGCCAAAATCGAGGGACGGGCCCGGGGCGGAGGGAGTGAGATCGCGCTGGCCATGGACATGTGTTTTGCCGCCCTTGGCAAAGCGATCTTCGGCCAACCAGAGGTGGCGGTCGGGCTCGTTCCGGGCGGCGGTTCCACGCAGAGATTGCCACGGCTCATAGGGCGTTCACGCGCGCTTGAGGTGCTTCTGGGTTGCAACGATCTCTCGGCGGAGCTGGCAGATCGCTACGGCTATATCAATCGAGCGTTGCCGGCGGACGAACTCACGCCTTTTGTCGAGAAGCTGGCGCATCGCATCGCCTCGTTCCCCGCGCATGCCATCGCTCATGCCAAGGCCGCCGTGGATACCGGAGCATTTAGTTTCATGGCAGAGGGGCTTCTGGTGGAAGCCCATGAATCCGACTTGAGTGTCGCCAGCGAGGTGACGCAGGCACGCGTGACGGAAGCGTTGAAGGTCGGCGCCGAAACTTATGAAGGCGAGCTGGAAATGGATTATTTATCGAGGCTCTCCCCGACAATATAAACTCGCGAGCGAATCTGCGGCGCTGAGGTACGCAGAGACCCTTTGCCCATGTCCGAACTTCCAGAGCGGGTAATGTGTCGGCAGCTAAATGGGTCTGACCTTGAGAAGGACAACGCCGTGCGGCGGTACCGCGGCCTTGATCCATCCGTGAAGCGTTCCAAGCTCTTTCCCTGTCCATACATTCTGGGCCGTGACAGACGCCATAAACCCCAGATCACTCAGCTTGATCTCAAGGTGTGCATCCGCCATATCGTCGGATCGATTGAAAAAACCGACCGCCTGCGAGCCGTCGGCAAGCTTCTTGGCCCAAACCTCGTTCGCGCCTTTAGCCCATACCCGAACTCCTTGATTTCCAGCCGAATCCTGGTCGATTGCGATCACCTCGTGATTGGTCAACAACGCGATGGTTTCCGGAGTCATTGTTGACAAATCGTTGCCGGCCAGCAGTGGAGCGGCGACCAAAGCCCACAGACTGATGTGGGTTTGGTATTCCACAGCGCTCATCCCGCCGTTACCGACCTCCAGCATATCGGGGTCGTTCCAATGTCCGGGCCCCGCATAGCGAGCAATCGCTACTTGGCCAAAGCCGTTCATTGCCATGCTGGCGTAATTGTCCTCAATATCTCCTGTTGTACGCCACAAATTGCCACCCACCGATTCACCCCATTTCCAGACTGAATCCAAGCCGTATTGACACAAGCTAAAGACGATAGGGCGGCCGGCCTTTCGTAGCGCTTGATACATTCGCGTATAAGCGTCGAGCATCATCTGGTGTCTTTGCTGCTTCGATTGGGCCTTTGCCATGACTTCGTCATTGAAGGAACATAAATCGTATTTCAGATAATCGACTCCCCATTCGGCGTAAGTCTTGGCGTCTTGTTCTTCGTGGCCGTAGCTGCCTTCGAAACCGGCGCACGTTTTCGGACCGGGTGACGAATAGATTCCGAGTTTCAGGCCCCGGCTATGCACATAATCTGCGAGCGCTCTCATGTCGGGAAATTTCTCGTTCGGATGAATGACCCCCTGTGCGTCGCGTTTGCCCTCCCATGTGTCATCTATATTGATATAAACATATCCGGCCTCTCGCATACCGCTGCTCACCATGGCATCCGCTTGGGCGCGTATTACAGAGTCGCTAACCTTGTCCGCAAAATGATTCCAACTGTTCCAACCCATCGGCGGAGTGCCCGCCAGGGGATCTGGTTTCGCCATCGCGATGCCGGCCATCAAGACGATCGCGCCGGACATGGCGCAATTAGTCAACACGGAAATATATCTATGTTCGTTTCTCATGTATCTCCCACTATCTGTGTTTCTCGCGAGCAGACTCTACGACACGCGTCACCGTCCCGCCAATCCTTGGACAGCCTACGGGGCGGATGCTCGCGTATAACCGCGGTTTGAAAGGCACCGCTTGAGTCCGCAAATCGTGGCTTGACGACGAAATGGATGCGAGACTCTTGCGTGAGTCGATTGCGCGCGGCCAGCTGTATGTTCGTGTCTTGTACCATCCTGCCGCATCGCCGCAGTTTCTGTTCAAAAAATGTAACGCGATTGCAAAAAGTTCCGGCGTGAGTAGGTGTTGTAGCAAAGTCGGTGGCAAACGTCATGGATCAGCAGCGGCGGACCCGCATATCTGGTACCGTCAATGCGGGAAAGTTATCGTTGATCTCATCGGCGTAGCGGCTCTCGGGCCTGGGAGGCCGCGCGGGTATGAAGGTCAGGAGAGAGGTTAAGATCATGGATAGTGTGTACACGGTCGCAAGAGGCCCTAGGTTGGGACTGGGCACGCAGATTGTGGTGTCGCTCCTGTCATCCGCCCTTTTATTCGCGACGGCGCCCCGGACTCTGTTCGCCGATCAGGAGACGCCGGCTCCGCAAGCTGCTGCGCACGTTCAACAAACCCCCGACCAGCTGCAGCAGCTGGTCGCGCCGATCGCGCTGTACCCGGATTCGCTCGTGGCCCAGATTCTGGCGGCGTCGACCTTCCCCGAACAAGTGGTCGAGGCGGATAGATGGTTGCAAGCGCATCCGGATTTGAAGGGCGACGCGCTGGGGCAGGCTGTAGACCCGCAACCCTGGGACCCCAGCGTCAAGGCGCTCGCCGCATTCCCGTCGGTTCTGGGCAATATGGACAAGAATCTTTCGTGGACGTCCTCCCTTGGGGACGCCTACTACAATCAGCAACAGGATGTGATGGACGCCGTGCAAGCGATGCGCCAGCGGGCGCAAGCCGCGGGCAATCTGCAGTCCACCCCTCAGCAAACGGTGGAGAACCAGGACTCGGCGATCGTCATTCAGCCGACGAGCACCGAAGTGGTCTACGTTCCCGCATATGATCCGTGGTTGGTTTATGGCGATCCACTGCTGGCGTGGCCGGGATGGTATGCGTATCCGGGAATCTGGTTTGGCGGTCCTTACCTCGCCTTTGGAGTCGGCTTCGATATCGCTTTCGTGGGCGCCTTTGGCTGGGGCTGGGGCGGGTGGGGATTCGATTGGCGTAACCGATACCCTCTCTATAATCACGGCAGGTATTACTCTCGGAGCAATACGTTTTATAACCGGAACAGCTATTACCGCGGGGGAGGCGAGCGCGGCGTAGCAAGGGACGTGCGGCAGGGCGTCAGCGCCGGTCGCGGGGAATACGCCGGACGGCCCGGCGAAGATTCAACCAGTCGGGGGGAGTCCGGCGACCATCCCTCATCGACGGCTCGTCCCTTCGGCGGAAGTGCTGAAGCAGCTCGAGGATACGCTGACGCGGGCGGCGAGAGCGGCGTTCGCTCGGGCGCCTTTAGCGGCTATGACCATGGAGGCGATGCGAGAAGCTTCTCCTCGCGCGGCAGCGCCAGTTTCGGCGGCGGCGGCGGAGCCCGGGGCGGCGGTGGTGGGCGGCGATGATCGAATCTTGTCGTATGGAGAGATACCCCATGCAGCGAACGAATCTGAGCATCGACAAATGGTATTCAGCGATGATTCGTGAATGTGCCGCGCTGACTATCTTGTTGGTCGGATTTTTTCCGGCGAGCTCCATGGCACAGCAGCCGGGCCAGAAGACATTCTCGTCGCCGGAAGAAGCGAGCAGCGCCTTGGTTGCCGCCATGCAGAGCAAGGACGAAAAGGTCTTGCTCGAGTTGCTCGGTCCGGACGCAAAGCAGCTCATCTCTTCGGGGGATGAGATCGAGGACCTCCATACCCGTGCCAATTTTGTGCAGAGATATTTGGAAATGCACCGTCTGGTCAATGAGCCGGATGGGACTACTACATTGTACATCGGCGCCCGGAACTGGCCGACGCCCATACCGCTCGTGCACAAGGCCAATGCGTGGTATTTCGAGACCGAGGCGGGCAAGAGGGAAATCCTATATCGGCGAATTGGCCGCAACGAGATGTCGGCCATTCGCATTTGCCAGGAGCTCGCGGCGGCGGAACAGGAATACCGCGCGCAGCACTCGGAGTATGCCCAAGCCATGTTCAGCGACGAAGGGCAACATAACGGTCTTTATTGGAAGGTGGCCGCCGGCGAACCCCAGAGTCCCATCGGACCACTGGTGGCAAACGCCGTCGCTGAAGGCTACACCCCCGGGAGAAGCGGTGCTCCGACTCCTTATCGCGGTTACCACTTCCGTATCCTGACCACGCAGGGGAAAAGTGCTCCGGGCGGCGCAAAGCAATACATCGTCGACGGCAAGATGACCGGGGGATTCGCATTTGTGGCCTATCCGGCGGAATACCGCTCGTCCGGTGTGATGACGTTCGTCGTCGGGAGCAATGGGGTGGTCTATCAAAGAGATCTCGGAAAGGCCACCGATGTCGTGGCGACGTCGATGAAGAAATACGATCCGGATTCCACCTGGAAAAAAGCTGAAGAGACCTCGGACACGGCCGAGCCGCGGCGCTAACGCCGCGGGGTTCGCTATTTTTCGCGTCGAAACTCGGATGCCACTTCATCGACGGTTGGATTGGCCTTGGCCATGCCGTTGATGATGACTATGGGAATCTCGCCGTTCATCACGACGGAGGTTCGTTGCAACAGCGGCAACTGGCCGCGATCGGTGATGGATGCGGAGTAGTGGTTGGCCCGAGTGTTGGGGATGCCCAATGCGGTCAGCCGCTGTGCCATGGTGTCGGCTCGTTTTGCAGCCGCCGATGGGCAATTCAATGCCGCGAGGATGATCACCTGATCGGCGGGGGTACCGGCGGCCGTCTGTACAGGCACAAATCCGTTGGTGCCTTGAAACGGGAGCAAGCCGCGCTCGGCCACGGTGCGTTCATGCGAGGCCCATAGTTGGTATGCGGCTCCTATCGACAGCACCGCAATCAAAAACCATCGACCCATGCCCACGGAATGCTCCGTATCCAGAGTGATTGCTGACTCTAGCCGGACGAGCGCTCGTGGGCTCAAATTGAGTCACAATATCGGTGAAAAGTGACGTCAGCGGGTGAGGAAATCCAGGATTTTATCCGCGAGTGCCCCAAAGGGCGGCCACAGGAAACGCATGCCGCTCACGCGCGCCTGATAGAACACCGGCCGCAATTTCGAGAAGGTCAGGAAGCCCTCGCGGCCGTGGTAGTGGCCCATGCCGCTCGCCCCGACGCCGCCGAACGGCAAATCGTGCTGACCGACATGCCATAGGGCATCGTTTACGCACACCCCGCCCGACATCACCTGCTCGAGCAGGTAAGCGATGGTGCCGCTGTTCCGGCTGAAGGGATAGAACGCGAGCGGTCGCGGGCGCGCGTTGATGTACGCGACCGCCTCCGCGAGGGTTCCATAACCCACGATCGGCAGCACCGGCCCAAAAATCTCCCGCTGCAGAAGTTCGCTGTCGGCGGGCGGATCGAGCACCAGGTGCGGAGCAATCTTGCGGCTCGATTCATCCCAGGGCTTGCCGGGCAGCAAAGGCACCAGGGTGGCGCCGCGTGCGCGCGCATCTTCCAACGCGTGGGTAATGCGTGCAAAGGCGCGCGCGTCGATGATGGATGTATAGTCAGAGCTTGATATGTCGCGGTAGCGCTGCGGGGCGATCTCCTGCGCCAGCGCAACGAACTCGGCGGTGCGGGCCTTCGGCAGCAGCAAATAATCCACACTGGTGCAGATCTGCCCGGCATTCATCAATTTCACGAACAGGATCCGCTCCGCCGCGGTGCGCAGAGGAAAATCCTCGCACAACAGTGCGGGCGACTTGCCGCCCAATTCCAGGGTGACCGGGACGAGATTGGCCGCCGCCGCGGTCATGACGCTGCGGCCGGTTTGGGTGGAGCCGGTAAACAAGAGATGATCCACTTGCAGCCGCGAAAACTCCGCCCCCACCCCGCCGGTTTCATCAAATACTGCCAGCTTGTCCGCCGGGAAATAGTGCGGCAGCCGTTCGATCAGCAGCGCCGCCAGATGCCGGGAGTTCTCCGACAGCTTCACCATCGCCCGATTGCCGGCCGCGAAGATCGAGGTCAACGGCAGGAACATGAGGTTGATCGGGAAATTCCAGGGCACGATGACGCCCACCACGCCGAGCGGTTGCGGCAGCACCCGATTGCGCGCCCCGGGGAACAGCAATAAATCCACCGCCCGGCGCTGCGGACGCATCCAGCGGCGCAGATGCTTGAGCGTGTGCTTGATGCCATCGAGCACCGGCACCAGCTCGCCGAACAGAGTCTCGTGGCGCGAGCGGTTGCCGTAATCCGCGTTGACCGCTTCGATCAGTGCGTCGCGGTTCTCGAGCAGGAAGCGCCGCAGCGTGCGCAGATCCGCGACCCGCTCCTGGTAGCTGGGCACCGGATGGTGCGCGTACGCCTGGCGTTGGGCGTCGAGCGTTCCCTGCAGCCGCGGCAATATGCCCGCATCGCTCATCAGAAGTGCACGCCGAGCTCCACGCCATAGAAGCGCGGCGCGGTGATGTTGCTGAAGGGCGTCCCCAGGGTCGTCGCGCTGATGGTCTGGACGCCGGTGGCGTACTGCTTGTCGAAGAGATTGTTGATGTACAGTGCAACCGACACCGGTTTTGGTCCCTGGCTTACCCACCCCAGACGCGCATCCGTACGATTTTCCGCCGTACCGATTTTAAATGTGGGTATCGTGAGGCAGGTTCCCTGTACCGCCGAGTCGGCATTGCAGCGCGTTGCTCCGCGATAGGCGTCTTGCAGCGAGAAGTCGAGATTTCCGCCCGCCACGTCATGCCATAGATAATCGATGCCGCCCGCCAGGGACCACAGCGGCTCCCCGGTCGCCTGGCCGGACAGATTGGTGCCATCCGGAGCGATGTAATCCTTGTAGGTATCGTCGATGTACGCGGCGATGAAGTTCAGGCGCAGGGCGGAGGTTGCCTGCCAGTGCGACTCGAAATCGACTCCCTTGGCATGCTGGTCGCTGATGGTGACTTCGTAGGCCGGCAGCGAGCCATTGCCGTTCGACACGAGATTCAGAGACTGCAGGTTCGAGTACAGGTAGTAGTAGACGGAGGCGTTCAGCAGCAACCGGTGATCCAAGAGCTCGCTCTTCACGCCGAACTCGTAGTTGCGCACGGTTTCCGGCTCGTACTTCGCCCCTGGCTCGAGCGCGTTGTAGCCGCCGGCTTCATAGCCGCGAGTCACGGACCCGTAAATCATCACGTCCGGCAGCGGTTTGTAATCGAGCACGACGCGCGGGCTCGTGTCGTTCCAGCTGTCGCTCAATCGATAGGGTGCCGCGGTCGAAATCGGCGTGTTGAACTCGATATTTTGGGTATAGGGAAAGGGCGGCAGCGGAAATCCGATGGCGGTGAGTTCGGCGAGCGCGGTGTCGAGCTGCGGCGCCGTGCGTGTCGGGTTGTACCAGCTGAAATCCTTCTCATCGTGCGTGAAGCGCACGCCCGTGGTCAGGTTCCAGCGGTCGGCGACATGCCAGATCACGTCGCCGAACAAGGCGTCGGCACGTGAATAGCCGTGGTTGATCATGTTCTCCTGCCAGGTATCCCCGAGCAGCGAGATCGGGATGCCGTACTGTGCCGCGGCCTGGCTGATCGGCCCGTAGATGCCGCCCGGTACCAGCCCCGTGTTATTCAGGAGCGTGTCGATGCTGTTGGTGTAGAGGTTCAACTGGCTGGTCTGATGCGCGTCGTCATAGTAGTAGCTCGCACCCGCGACCCAGTCGGCAATGCCGGTCTTCCCCGACAGCGTGAATTCCTGCGAATAGCTCTTGTTTTCCTCGATGTTGACGTCGTCGAAATACAGATACAGGCGGTCGGTCCCGTCCTGGCTTTCTCGATTGTAGGTGTTGAAGTGACGATAGGCGCTGATGGAGGTGAAATCCGCGAATTCGAAGGTGTGTTCGGCACGCAGCGTGAAGGCGTCGAAATGGCGCGTTTCGCGCGCACCGACCGTATCGTTCAGCAGCGGTGCGGTGAAGGGACTCAGCCAGTTGGCTGGGTTGGTAGGAAACGGCGGAAGTCCGGGCGACGGCGGAATGGTCACGATGCCGATGGCGGGCCGCGGCGGCTGCGCCAGCTCTTCGTGTTCCCAAATCAGCCGCACTCGGGTGTCGCCGGGCGCATGCCAGAGAAGCTGTCCCCGCAGGCCCCAATCCCCGTTGCGGTCGTAGCGCTCGCCCGTCGCGTCGTTGCGAAGCCAGCCGTCGCTGCGATTGTCGACGAAGGTCAGGCGCGCCGCCAGATCCGGGCTCAATGCCGCATTCACCATGGCTTGGTAGTACTCCTCGCCGTAGTTGCCGAAGCGCACCTTGGCGTCCGCGGCCCAATCGTCGGTGGGTTCGTTGGTCACCACCGAAATGGCGCCGGCCGCACTGTTGCGGCCGAACAGTGTGCCCTGCGGGCCCTTGAGCACTTCGATGTGCTGGACATCGTTGAACAGCAGCAGTGCGCCGCCGGTCTTGCCCGTGTAAACGCCGTCCTCGTAGATGCCGATCGGCGAATCGGTGCCGATGCCGAAGTCCGAAACGCTGATGCCGCGCAGCGTGTAGCCCGGCTGAGTCGGCTGTTCGCCGCTCACATCGAGGCCGGGGACATAGCCGTTCATGCTGGCGAGGTCGGTGGCAGCCAGTTTCTCGATCTGCTGGCTGGTCACCACCTGGAGTGCAATGGGCACGTTCTGCGACGCTTCGGTGCGTCGCTGCGCCGTCACGGTAATGGTGCTGAGTTCGCTGCCGTCCGATGCGGATGCCGGCACTGTTTGGGTGCCGGGCGCATCCTGTGCGACGGCGCCTCCGCCCGCCCAGAGCGCCAGCAGAGACAGGTGAATGGAATAGCGGCGAATGCTCATCATGCGATCTCCGTTTGTTGTTCTCAAACGCCGCACTGCCCGGGCATGGCGGCAATCCAATCGCGAATCAATGCAAGACCCTCGAGGTGTACGGTACCGCGCCCCTGCTCCGGCATCATGACGCCGGGCTCGCGCGAGCCCATGCGGAACGGCAGGATCGAATCCTCGGGGTGTCCCGGCACAATGTCGAAAATATGATCGCCGGTGCCGCGGCCGGCCGCCACCGGCGGCTTGCAAACACCCAGATGCCGATCTGCGGCGGTAACCGCCTCGAAACTTAGGCCCGTTGTGTCCGCCGGCCCCGTGGGGTTATGGCAGTGGGCGCAATTGACGTCGAGATAGGCCCGTGCCCGGGCGTCGAGCGGCTGCGCCGGATCACGCCAATTGGCATTGCGAGGCACCTCGGTCAGAGGCGGCAGCCCTGTCAGGTAGCCGATCTTTTGCAGATGCTCAAGCTGATTTTCTGTTCCAGGTGGGTAGCTGTAGTCGCGATTGAGATGACGGGCTTTGAGCCCAATCGGCGCGATGCTCTTGGCCTTCAAATCCGTGACATGGCATCCCGCACATTGATTCTCATTCGGCACGACGTAGGTGAACGATTCGCGCGCCCCGTCGGACGCAACGAGTTCAAGCGGCACCTCATCGCCCGTGCGCGCGAGCTCCGCATCGGTCTGCTCGGCATTCCACACATAGGGCAGCGCCTCCCAGCCGTGCTCGCGCCGCACCAGGAGCCGAGTCTCGATGAGCCTTACACTCCGGAGATCAAGTCCCAGGCCGGCAAAGTCTCGCGACTGATCATAGGTGCGCGACACCGCGGTGTCGCCACCGGCAGCACGCGGATAATAAAAAGTCTTGCTGATGACGGTGCCGACGGGGAAATCGAAACTTTGCACACTCACATACTTGGCACTCGCACCCGGCGGCATCCAGATGGTGCGCAGCTTGTGCGCATAGTCGCTGAAGAGCGGCGAGTTCAAATCATAGGGCACGACACGTTCGTTCAACGCGAGCCGACTGCCGTCGCGAAAGACGACATGCCATTCGCTCAATCGTTGCGGCCGGCCCTCGGCGAAGAAACGCACCGGCTGCGGCGCCGACGAACAGGCGCCCAACATCGAGCCGAACACGGCGGCGGCCAAGGCAGCCCAGAGGCGCGCCTGCTGAAACATCAACAGGCGCCCTTCATGAGTGAGCGGACAGGTCTACCGGGGGCAGCTTCGGTAGTTCGCACTGAAAAATCGCCGTTTCAGTGGAAGGATTCTTGTACTTGTGCGGCCCATCGGCATTGAGCACGGCGGAGTTGCCGTTTCTGATGCAAATGCGCTCCTCCGCCGGCGGCTGGCCATTGACGAGATTCTTCTCGTCGCGATAGCCATCCCAGAGGATGTCGGGGAAATGACCGTTGAGCCCGAACAGCGCCACCTTCAGCGTCTTGAGGTCCAGCCCGTCGGGCGAATCTCCGCCTCCGGAGAAGCGATTGTCGTAGACGTAAATGGCGCGCGGATACGGATCGTAATTCGGGTCGATTCCCGGTTTGTTGTAGTAATTCGTGGAAAAGTAAGCCGAGATGATGAGATTGGCGGTCTTGTTGTCCGCGATGTCGTTATCGAATATCTCGACCTTGCTGTTCGAATTGACGACGACGCCGGCGCCCGCCGGCACGCTTGCCACTGCGGCGCCTTTGGCGGCGAAATTTGCCACGTTGTTCTGATACACCTTGTTTTTGAACACACGGGTGGAATGCCCGGGTTGGCTCAGGTTCGGCATATTGAACACGAGGATTCCGCCGGTATTGCCGGTGGCGACATTCTCGTACACGTCGGCATTGATCGTATTCTCGATCTCGATCCCTGCGACGTTCTGTTCCGCGTGGCAGCGGCGCACGATCACATTGATGGACTGGCCGACATAGATGCCGGCGTCGGACGCCCCCCAGGAGGAAGAGTCCTCGATCAGAATATTCTTGGATTTGACCGGGTAAATACCGTAAGCACCGTTGGTCGTCTGCGACCCCCCCGTCCAGGCGACGCGCACGCCGCGGATCGTGATGTTCTCGCCGTCATTGATCTTCAGGCCGTCGCCCTTGGTATCCTCGATCGACAGGTTCTCGATGGTGAAATCATTGCCATAGACGAGCATGCCTTCGGGACCGGAGATTTCGTTCTTGAACGACAGAATGCTCTTGTCGGCTCCCGCCCCGCGAATCGTCACGCCGTTGGCTCGCAGAGTAAGCACGCGGTCAAGCGCATGTTTGCCCGCGGGAATCTCGATTACGGTGCCTGGCTTCGCGTCGAGGAATTGCTCCTGCAAACGCTTCTGGAATGCAGCATCGTCGGCCGTCAGGCCATGAGACTGCGAATGACCGCCCTGCTGTCCACAGGCGGCGGCGATGAGGCATGCAAACACCACGGTAATTTGCCGCATGATCTCCCCAATATTATATTACGGACTTTGATGTACGCTCACGCGTGCCGACGCGGCGCAGCGCGAATTAGGTTTAATTGTAACATGCCTGTTACATCGATCTAGACGCTCATCTTGATCTTGAACAATCGGGCTTGCCGGCGGGAAATTTCCACTTCCGGGCCATCGCGAAGTTGCGCATGCAGGCGCCCATTCACGCCGAGCTCCACAGTCTCGATGAAATCCAAATTGATAATCTGTCGGCGATTGGCCCTAAAGAAGCGGTTCGGGTCGAGCCGCCGCTCGAGCGCTGCGAGCGCGCGCCCCAGCAGGGGCTGCATCTTTCCCCATGACAGCCGAATGTAGTTGCCCTCCGTGCTCAGCAGGCGCACTTCCCGAAGCGGCACAAACCAGCACCGGTCGCCGTCACGGACAAAAATCTGTTCGAGCACATCATCAGGGCGCCGCGTTCGCTCCGCATGAGAACTCTCGACTCGAGCCAGCGCCTCAGCGAGGCGAGCGGGGTCGATGGGCTTGAGAAGGTAATCGAGTGCGTCGACCTCGAATGCCCGTACCGCGTGTTCGTCGTGCGCGGTCGTGAAGATGACGGCCGGCACATGCTCCAGCCGAGTCAGCAAATCGAACCCGGAACCGCCCGGCATTTGGATGTCGAGAAACAGCAAATCAGGCGTGAGCGATTCGACCATGCCGGCAGCCTGCTCGATGTTGCCGGCCTCGCCGATAATCTCCACCCAGGAGAAATCGGCGAGCAAGCGGCGCAGTTCACGGCGGGCCGGCGGCTCGTCATCGATGATCATCGCCTTCATCGTTGCTGAGGAACGCGCAAGCGCGCCGTCGCGACAGCGGGCGTCGACAGATCGAGGTCGAGAGCGGCGCGGGTACCGAACAGCAACCTCAACCGATCCCTGGCATTGCGCAAACCGACTCCTTCACCCGCAGCGGGGATCGGTGCGGAGGGGCGCGGATTCTGGATCTCCACATTCAACATTTCATTTTCCAATACGGCAGAGATTCTGAGCAGTCCTCCGGAGGGCAACTCGGCGATGCCGTGCTTTATGGCGTTCTCAACCAGCGTCTGCAGCAGCATAACCGGGATGTAGACGCTCGCCGCGTCGGCGGGGACATCGGTCTCAATGCGCAGCCTATCCTCGAAACGCATCGACTCCAGTTCCAAGTAGTCGGTGACGATGGCCAATTCTTGGGCGAACGTGACCAGTTCATCCTGCCGGGAGCTCAAGGTATAACGCAGCGTATTCGCGAGCCGCGTCACGGCACTTTGCGCGCGCGACGGATTGTCTGCGACGAGCGAGCGTACGGTGTTGAGTGCGTTGAATAGAAAGTGTGGGTTGAGTTGAGATTTCAACAGCCGCAGTTCCGCCAACTGCAGGGCGCGCGCCAATTCGGACTGTTTGAGCCGCACGGTCCGATATTCCCGCATCCCGACAGCGGCGAAGTAAATGGTCAGCCAAATCATGTAGAGCACGGCCCAATTGGTGATTTGCAATAGAGTTTGAATAGTCACGCTCATGCTCGCGCTCAAGGCGGGAGCGTATTCCTGCAATTCGCGACTGGGATCTTGCAAAGCCGCCACATCGGTCATCTGCGTTGCGATGCCGAGCGGGGTGCCCACGATGAAGCTCGCAACGACGATGCGAACCGCCAATTTGGGTATGCTGAAGGCGGCCCAGTGATGATGCCGCACGAAATCGTGCAGCCAATGGGAGAAGACGAGCCCCACGCCGCCGAAAATGGCCAACTCCAGCGCGCTCTTGCCCCAGGGCAATTTAATGAGGGTGGCGGCGCCGATGATCCGTGACAGGGTGTACAGCCCCCAGCCTGCGATCTGCAAAATCCAATAGAGCTGCTGCGACCTGGTGTGTTGTGCGGGTATTGGGGCGACGTTCATGTGGGCAATAAATTATACGGCGTTCGGCGCGACACGACCGAACCGTGGCGAACGGTCGAAACGTAGCCGCGAACGGTCGAATTCCAACGGTCGCCACGGGCTTGGCCATTGCCGCCGGCAGCGACGCTAGAACTCTCTCGGCCTTGCTTCGGAATGGACGCGCGTCACCAGGGGTGCGCCTAGCTGGTTCACCGCTCGCTGAATGGCTTTGACGCGGCATTCCTCAAAGGTGGGGTCCAATGCTCCGGTATAGGAACTGAAAGCAGCGTGACCGCCGCATGCCTTCTTGGCCGCTCGTTCGATTCGCTGAAGCATGATCCTGGCATCTTGTTCGGCGTTGAGATTGAGATCGCCGTAATGAACGACGCTGCGGCCGGTAACTTTAGTGGCGCTGCCGTCTGCTGACGTGTCGGCGCGGGCGCCAAAGCAAGGCGCGGACAGCATCACGGCTGCTGCGAATATCGGGATTGAAGGGTGCATGGTTCTGACTCCTGTCGATCCCGAGAGTGGGATCGTGCGTGTGGATTTCACATCCATCCCAGGGAGTGCAGACGGATTTATGTCGGACGGTCGGCTTTGCGCCGTGAACGGTCCTGAGTGCGCTTGGGCGATGCGCGCCTGCCGATTTCTACGTCACCGAATCATCAGGTTCGAGAAATACGCTTCAGTATCCGATCCGGTCCACAGCGCGATTTGGCCGTGCGCGTCGCCCCGCTTCAGATCGTTCACAATCAAGCAAGGCTGATCGGCTCCATTGACATAGAGTTGCGCCTTGTTGCCGGACACCACGATCTTGATCCGTGTCCAGGCGCCCGCAACGAGATCGACATAGGATTCGTATTTTCCGGGGTTTTCGTCGCGCAAACGCTTCCACGAAAAGTCCGGGCGGGACTCATATTGCACCGCATGATTGCGCTGCAATTGATCGTCGGCGCGTCCATTGGTCATGCGCAAATAGAACGCGTCATAACGGGAGCCGTGATCTTGCACGTGGAAGGCGATGCCGACAAACCCGCGCGTGCTGGGCTTCGCTCCCCGGCGCGGAACACCGGCTATTTCCGCTTCAATCGTGCCATCCTTGAAGTCCGAGTTCTTGACCATCGCAAGAACCTCTTCTCCGGTCTGCACACCTTGGCCCTCGACATTGACGACACGCAGCGCGCGGCGCCCTTGATAGCTTGCGACTTCTGCCTGGATCTTCACGGGTTCCGCGCCGGGTTCGCTCATGCCCCGTATCTCCAGGCCGTCCATGGAATTCAGGAGAAGCATCGAACCTCGTGCCGCGGCGCCCGCAGTGAGCAGGAGGAATGCCATTACGCTCGCTGCAACCGGCCGCTGCTTCAATCTTTCCATGATTGCTTCTCGCCCCTGCTAGCCTCTGCGTTGCGAGAACACCCACTCGGGCAGCGCGGGTTCGGTGAAAGCCAATCCGGTGGCGCCATTGTGATCTACCCCAGGATACTCGGTATAGATCGGGTGTCCCCCCGCTTTCCTCCGTGCCGCGATTCGGTCACGCGAAGTCGCGACGGGAACGATCTCGTCGGAGTCGCCGTGGAACGCCCACAACGGCGTGGTAGCCGACCCGGTGCCATCATCGGGAGATTGCCCGCCGCAACAGATCACCGCGGCCGCAAAATAGTTGGGGCGATTCGCCAGCATGTTCCACGCACCCGCACCTCCCATCGAGTTTCCGGCCACATAGATGCGCCGCTCGTCGATTGCAAATTCATGGCCCAGCTTATCGACAATTTCCAGCGCCAACCGATTCGCATCCCCGAAGCCGGGAAGTTCTCTCGCCGGACTTTGAGAATGGTCGTAGCGAATCCACCCACGATCGGTTTGCGGCGCGAGTACGTAGCAGGGAAAGAGCTTCTGGTGCTCCGGAAGCAACCACAAGCGTGTGCCGAATATGTTGCCGAATTGCAGCTGTTTCAGGTTGTCGTCGCCCAGTCCGCCGCTGCCATGCAGGTACAACATCAGGGGCAATTTTCCGCTAGCGTGAGGCCGGAACAGGCGGTAAGGCATCTCCCAGTCACTCTTGTGTGTGCGGGGTTCGAACATGTCCTGCAATCCCGCGGATTGCTCTTTAAACGCGGCAATCAGAGCCAATCTTTCCGGCGATGCAGGCGCTCCCGGCGCCAACGGTGGAGAGGCGTCAGGCTTCGACGCGTAGGCATTTGGCGCGACCGACATGTTGAGGCCAAACTCGGCCGACGCAAGCCACGCCCCAGCTGAGGTCGACCCCAGCAAACGTATCGCTTCGCGTCGATTGATCATCTGTTTTGCAACATCCGGTCGCATGATGCCCACTATACAATGAGAACCGTTGGCGGGTTTCGCACTAGAGGTTAATTATGAATATCGTCGAATATTTCGAGATGCGGAAGCGCGAGGTTGAAGAACAACTGGAGGCGATTGAATCGGGGCGTGTGACTCGGGTGGTACAGGAAACCGTGGGGGGCTCGATTGACGTAACCGAGCAGGAAAAGGAACGATTGCGGCAGGCGGCACACGATTACTGGCGGGCGGCCGAGAATCTGCGCCGCATCAATTCCAGCCAGAAATTGCGCGGCTAAGGGGGAGGGCGATGACCAGCGGGCAAGATACTCAATATGCCGCGTGGCGCAATGACTCTGATGCGTACTGGCGTCATGCGGCCGAGGCGATCCATTGGCAGGTTGCACCGAGCCAGATACGCAACCTCGTCAACGGCTTGTCGAACTGGTTTCCCGACGCACGGATGAACACCTGCTACAACGCTGTCGATCGGCATGTGGCGGCCGGCCGGGGCGACCAGGCGGCGCTCATCTATGACAGCCCGATGACCGGCACCGCGCGCACCTACAGCTATGCGCAATTGCAGTCGGAGGTCGCGCAACTGGCCGGCCTGATCCGTGCCCAGGGCGTGCGCTCGGGCGATCGAGTGATCATCTATATGCCGATGGTCCCGCAGGCGGTGTTCGCCATGCTCGCCTGTGCCCGCTTGGGCGCGGTGCATTCCGTGGTATTCGGCGGTTTTGCCTCGCAGGAACTGGCCAAGCGAATCGATGACGCCAAACCGGTGTTGGTGCTGACGGCCTCCTGTGGGCTGGAGCCGGGTCGAGTGGTGAGTTACAAGCCATTGCTCGACCATGCGCTCAATCTGGCGGCCCACAAGGTCGCTCGCGTACTGGTGTGGCAGCGGCCGCGGCTGGCAGCAGACCTGCAGGCGGGCCGCGACCTCGACTGGGCCGCGGCTCTCATTCAGGCAGCGCCGGCGGATTGCGTGCCGGTGGCGGCGACCGATCCGCTGTATGTCCTCTATACCTCGGGGACGACCGGCGTACCGAAGGGTGTGGTGCGCGATAACGGCGGTCATGCCGTGGCGCTGACCTGGAGTATGACCCACATTTATGGCGTGAATCCCGGCGAGGTTTTCTGGGCAGCCAGCGACATCGGCTGGGTGGTCGGTCATTCCTATATCGTCTACGGGCCGCTGCTGCAGGGATGTACCACCGTCCTGTACGAGGGCAAACCCGTCGGCACTCCGGACGCGGGCGCCTTCTGGCGGGTGATCCGCGACCACCGGGTCGATGTGTTCTTCACCGCGCCGACGGCCATTCGCGCCATCAAGCGCGAGGATTCCGATGGCGCCCATTTAAAACAGGGCACTGGCCGGTTACGCGCGCTGTTCCTGGCCGGCGAGCGCGCCGATCCTGATACCTTGCGCTGGGCGGAGCGGTTGCTGCACCTACCCGTGATCGATCATTGGTGGCAGACCGAGCTGGGCTGGCCGGCGCTGGCGGCCTGTCTGGGTCTTGGCGATGTGAACACCCGGCATGGCAGCGCCGGGCGGGCCGTGCCGGGCTTTGAATTCGCCGTCATGGATGAGGCCAGCCGGCCGTTGCCGCGCGACGCCATCGGCGACATCGTCATCAAATTGCCGCTGCCGCCGGGCTGTTTGCGGACTCTGTGGCAGAACGACGAAGGCTTCCGCAAATCCTATCTGAGCGCCCACCAGGGCTATTACACCACGGGCGATGCGGGTTTCATCGACGAGGACGGCTTCGTTCATGTAATGAGCCGGATCGACGACATCATCAATGTCGCCGGACACCGGCTCTCGACCGGCGGAGTCGAACAGGTGATCTCGGCCCACCCGGATGTGGCCGAATGCGCCGTGATCGGGGCCGCCGACGAATTGAAAGGTCAGGTGCCGTTGGGGTTGGTGGTACTCAAGAGCAATGTCACGCGCGATCATGCCGCGATCATCGCTGAAATCGTGCGCGACATTCGCGAACAGATCGGGCCGGTGGCGGCGTTCAAATCGGCGGTGGTGGTGCCTCAGCTGCCGAAGACGCGATCGGGCAAGATCTTGCGCGGCACGATTCGCAAGATCGCCGACGGTGAGCCCTTCACCATGCCGGCCACGGTCGATGATCCATCTTGTTTCGACAAGATCCGCACCGCGCTGTATGCCATCGGATTCGGCAAAACCAAGGACAACGGCGCGTCGCTCTCCACGACCGGGCGTGACCCTGATTGATGTTCAAAATCAATGCGTCGACTTACCCGGGAGCGACAGCGAGGCCTGCCCATAGACATAGCTCCAACCGTTAGGAGTGCGCACATAGACGTCGGTGAACCACATCGAATAGTCGACCTTGACGCCATCCTCTATGCCCTTTGCGCGTAGCTTTGCCGTTATCACCCCGGTATCGCCAAACACGGCAATCGTCCGCATGCTGTCATCCTGGCGCGAATAATGGGTTTTGCCGCCGTTCGCGTCGTTCACCAAATCAGCCTTGGTGGATCGCTTGCCGTCGCCTTCCACAAGCACAAAATCGTCTGCGAGAATTTCGGCCATCACTTTGGCGTCATTCTGCTCAACCGCCTTTTGGTATTTCGTATCGAGGTCGGCGAGCGTCTGTCGATCTTGCGCTTCAGAGGCTTGGATAATTGCCGGAGCGAACCCTAACGTGCCGACGAAAAGCACCACAGACAGCTTTATTGCACAGGACCAGATCTTTCGATTCATTGCGATCTCCTCCCATTAATCACTTCGCCTATGTTACACGCGAATGATTCAATCGCGACTCGCCGGCGGCTCTTCGGCGCCCGACGCCTTGTGATGGAGCACCCGGGCAATTGCCGCCATGGTATTCCAGTTGCGAGTGGTCACTGGGACGCCGTAGAGCCGGTCCAGCGCACCGAGGTAACCGATGACCTTCATGTGGCGCCGGTACATTCCGATGACGAAGCGCTTTCGTCTGGTGAGGATCTTCATCAGCCATTGGCCGCTGGGCGGGTATTGCACGGGCGTTGACGGCGTCAAGCGAGGGCGCCGGGACAGCACGCTGACGAAGCGGACCACTCCGGGTGCCACAGACTGTCCTTCGAAAGGATTCTTCGAAACCAGACTCAAAATGTCGCGGCCCTGGCAAACGACGATCTCGGCGACAAACGGAAGCTCGCCCGCCACTTCGGCGCGTGCTTGGGCCTGGGTCATTGGCTGGCGAAGGACCAGCGTGCCCGCCGCGCCGATATTGACGGCACCCAGATGCTTCAGTGCTTCGGCCAGCTTGGTCGGTCGGAAAGTCCTGTGGCCCCCGACGTTAACTCCTCTCAGAAAAACAACCAGTGCCACTCGATTCCCCTCAACGCCATTGCGCTCATCCGCGGGTCAATTTTTCGTAGCCTAGCACTTTGCCGGCTCCGCCTTTGCCGCAACGCGCACTGGCGTGAGCGATGTGATGGGTATATGTTGAAAATACACTCTGCGAGCAGGAGTTTGTCCATGCGACACTACCTCAACCCCGCGCAATTACCGGTGCAACCACCGGCCTTCGAGCTACCCAAGGGCGCCTGCTGCGCCGCCACGGCGCTGGTCGTGTTGTTGTGCAGCCTGTTGCTGGCACCGGATCTTCGGGCCGCCACGATCTACTCGTTCGCCGCATCCAAGGGCACCGCACCGCAAGCTCTGCTCACCGCACGCGACGGCGAGGTCTACGGCATCACGACCGCCGGCGGGACTTACGGCCGCGGGACCGTGTTTCGCATGGGCCCGGCGGGCACGCCGGAAGTGCTTCACGCATTCTCCGGCGGTGCGGACGGCACCGCGCCGACTGCGCTGATCGAAGGCAAGGACGGCGTTCTCTACGGCGCAACCACGGCCTATGCGCAGCAGGCAGTGGATGGAAGTATTTTCTACACGGCGGGCACGCTGTTTGCGATCAGGGACCGCAGCGCCTTGGTCACCTTGACCAGCGCGTTCTCAGTGCCCGCCCAAACCACCTTCGTGAATCCGGATAATCAAGGCGGCCCAATGGCTCTCGCTCTCGGCGCCGACGACGCTCTGTACGGCGCCACCCAGAATGACGGCCAGGGTTACGGCACGCTGTTCCGTCGCAGCAAGGACGGTACGCTGTCCATTCTCCACACCTTCAGCGGCGTCGGCGATGGCGCCCAGCCGAACACTTTGATCGTCGGCGGAGACGGAAATTTCTACGGCACCACCGCGCAGGGGGGAACCGGGGATGGAACAGTGTTCCGCCTCGCGCCGGACGGCACGTTCACAACGCTCGTGTCGCTGCCCACGCTTTCCGGCGGCAGTTCAACGCCGAGCAGCCTGCTGTGGGCGGCGGACGGCAATCTCTACGGCGGCCTGCTGGCTTCCACGTCCAGTCCGGGCGTATCCGGTGCGGTGTTCCGGGTGACACCCGCCGGCGTGGTGACGCTGCTGCAAAGAGTGGGCGACAGCGCGACTGCCGGCGGCCAAGGTCCGCGCACGCTGGTGCAGTCTGCTGACGGCAGTTTTTATGGCACTACGTTCTTCGACGGCGCGCACGCCGCCGGAACTTTGTTCCGGCTGACTCCGGCCGGGATCCTGACGACGCTCCACGCGTTTACCGGCCAAGCCGACGGCGTAGCGCCGAACGCGCTCGCACAGCCGCTGGGGCGCAAGCAGGTGCTGTTCGGCACCACCTCGGGCAACGTCGACCCCACATCCGAGGTCGGGTCCTACGCCACGGCGGGTGACTTCGGTACGGTGTTTCGCTGGGGGGAGGGCACCGGATTCGAGACGCTGTACCGGTTCAGTTATAAGCAGGACAGCAGCCCCGACTTTCTGCTGCGAACGCGCAGCGGCTTGCTCTACGGTACGACCGCGGGCGACACATCGGCGACTGATGCCGATGCGGGGACTGTTTTCGTCATCACCCGACGCGGGGAATTGAGAACTTTGTATCGATTCACCGGCGCTGCGGACGGCGCCGATCCGACGTCGCTCACCGAGGCAAGCGACGGCAATTTCTACGGCAGAACCTCCCTCGGCGGGAGTTCCGGCAACGGTACCCTGTTCCGGATGACGCCGCAGGGTGCCTTGACCACGCTCTATGCCTTCACCGACTCTGCCGGCGGGGGAGGCTCGGCGCTGGTCGAGGCGCCGGACGGTAATTTTTACGGTACGAGCCAAGAGGGCGGGCTCGTGTTTCGCCTGACTCCGGATGGCGCCTATTCGGTGCTGGCCGTCTTTCCTGCAATCGATATGTACGACGCGCCGCGCCTCGGCAGCTTGCTGGTGGGCAATGATGGCTTGCTGTACGGCACCACGCTTGGACTCGTCGGACCGGGGGTACCCAATAGCCCGGGCACCGTATTCAAATTGACGCTCGGCGGCCATATCACCACACTCGCGCAACTCGAAACTGAACCCGCGCTGCAGTTCCAGGGCCGCGACGGTCGCTTCTATGGCACGACCTCGGGCAGCCTGTTCCTATTCTCAGGCCAGGACGCCGGTTCGGTGTTCGCGATCACAGCGCAGGGACAAATCAGCACCTTGTTCGATTTCGGGGACGGCGCCTCCGGCGTCTGGCCGAACCAGCTGATCGAAGCGCAAGACGGAAGTTTATTGGGCACCACGTTGGGGATCGATTCGCAGTTCTCAGGCGCTCCGGACTACGGCTCGGTGTTCCGGCTGACGCCGGAGGGGGCCGTGAACACGCTTCTGCGCTTCGACCCCGCGTACCCGGCCAATGGTCCCGTCCTCCTTTCCCAGCCCGTTGCCTTGGTCGAAGGATCTCGCGGCGTTCTCTACGGCACGACGCTCTCCGGGGGCGCAGCCTTCGCCGGCTCGGTGTTCAGGGTCGAAGCGGGCGGCGCCAAGCCATAAAGAGACCCCAGCGCGAACTTTCCCCGCCCGGGGGGTTCCTATGTGTCATGGATCGTCCGATCTCTTCCGTGACCGTCGGGGTTGTGGCGCTGCTCATGCTCGCCGGTTGCAACGGTGGCTCGACGTCCGGACCCGCGACATCCATAACCTCCATGCCGCAGCGCGGGCAGCTGCTGACCAGTCCCCCGACCCTGGTCGCCAGCTTCGGCACCGCGGATCTACTCGCAGCGCTGGGTGTCGATACGCTCGGGCAGGAGCTATTGACGCTCGCCTACTCACCCATCTGCACCGTGAACGTCTACCAACTGAATTACGAGACGATCGGGGCGAAGTCCGAGGCGACGACCTCCACCGGCGCGCTCCTGGTACCGAGCGGATCGGGCGCCGGCTGTCAGGGCCCGCGTCCCATCGTCGAATACGCCCACGGTACCTCGCCGATAAAGAACTACAACATGGCGCAGCTGACTGGTTCGAACGCCAGCAGCGAAGGGCTGATTCTCGCCGCCCTCTTTGCCGCCGAGGGTTACATTGTCGTCGCACCAAACTATGCGGGCTACGATTCCTCGACGCTGAGCTACCATCCGTACCTGGTCGGTGCGCAGCAAGCGGCTGAGATGATGGATGTGCTGACGGCCGCGCGCAGCGCGCTGCCGGTCGCGCAGGCACCGACTGTCACCGACAATCACAAGCTCTTCATCACCGGTTATTCCCAGGGCGGCTACGTGGCCATGGCCACGACCAGTGCGATGCAGGCGGCCGGCCAGATCGTAACCGCCTCGGCGCCGATGTCCGGGCCCTACGCGCTCGGCGCTTTCGGTGATGCCCTGTTTCTCGGGGAAGTGAACGGCAGTGCGACGGAGAATGTGGCTCTGCTTGCAAACGGTTATCAGAACGCCTACGGCAATCTGTATTCGGAGCCGACGGATATCTTCGCCGCGCCCTACGCCAACGACATCGCCGGCCTGCTGCCGAGCACGACACCAATCAGCACCATTTACACCGATGATCTGCTGCCGGAAAGCGCGCTCTTCAGCAGCACACCGCCTGCTGCGCAGTTCGCCTCGATCACGCCGGCAACTTCGCCATCCGACCTCGCCACCGTGTTTGCAATGGGTTTCGCGAGCAGCGATTACCTCATCCTCAACAGCTACCGCCTCTCCTATCTGCAAGATGAGCAGGCCAATCCGGACGGCGGCTTTCCGACGGTGACCACGGGGCTGCCGGCCGCCTCGCCCGTGAATACATTGCGGCAAGATCTAAAGACGAACGATCTACGCAACTGGGCGCCGACCATGCCGACGCTGCTGTGTGGCGGCGATGAGGATCCTGAAGTCTTCTTCTTCAACACACAGTTGATGCAAGGGTATTGGTCTACGAATGCGCCGAGCGCACCCGTGACAATCTTGGACATGGCATCCGCGACGACGACGAACGATCCGTATGCGAATGAGAAAGCGGCATTCAATGCGGCGATCACAGCCGTGGAGGTGGCGGCCGTCGCCGGCGGTGCCACCGACGGCGGGCATGCCGCGGTGCTCGCGGACTACCACGCACGTCTCTTGCCGCCGTTCTGCCTGGCGGCCGTCAAGGGCTTCTTTGACGGGCAGGGCGGCTGATCCCGCTGCTGGACCGATCCTCCAGATGGGGTGAATGCCCGGTCATTGCTTGGCTTTTCGCAGCGCCGCCAGCGCCGTCGGATTGGGTGTGGGTTCGGCGATCTTGCGCAGCCGATTGCGATCGGTGTGGTGAAACGGTTCGGACTGGCCGGGGATGATCAGCAGCGTGTCTTGCTGGTACGACCATGTGCCGTCGGGGTGGATGTCGACGTTGATCGTGTAGCGATCCGTGCGGAACGCCTGCTCGAGAAAGGGGTTCGAGACGATGCCGTTGGTGAGGGAACCACGTACGGCCTCTAGTGTGAACGACTTCGAATCGGGAGCCGCCTGGCCGACGGCCATCGCGATCTGACCCCGCGGGATGGACAGCGTCAGTAGTACCGCGCGGGTCGCCGGTTCCCAGAGCCAGTATCCGACCTGGTCGTGGAAGGTCTCCGGATCGTCCGGCTTCACGAGTTGCGTGTGATAGCGCAGGCCGTAGAAGAGCTGCGGCCCGTTGGTCTGAGCGTCGATCGGCTGGAGTTCGTAGCGCTCGATGAAGGGCTGATGTTCGGGACCGTCGGGTTTCGGATTGACGTCCATGCCGTCGGTGCTGGTCCAGATGCCGGCCATACCGGTGAGTGGCCCAAGGTTGGCCAATGTGTCCGCATCCGGTTCGGGTTCCGTGTAAATGTCCGTGGGGTACTGATACATGAGGGCTCCGGCCGAGAGAAGCTTCCAATCGTACCGGAGGCCGCGGTCGTCGCGTTAGCACTCATCCACACCGCGTCTAACCCGATACACTGCTTCATTGCCGCTCATTCCCAGCTGTCGAGCTTGATATCGTTTGGATGGGGGCCGCCTTTGCCGGTTTCGAGGAGCGACTTCAAGCTCAGTAGAAAGACCGCCCACTTGGTGCTGCAATGGTGCATGAACTCCACCGGCTCCTTCCAACCTTGGTGTTTGAACAGGACGATGGTCCAGTCGGCTTGCTGTTTGAGGTCGAAGCTTATTTTTGTGCCGATCCATTCCTTCGGCCCTTCGACCACTTGCCATAGCACGCGCGTCGCGGGCTGAAGCTCGAGAACCTTCATGTCGAAGCCGCCGCCGTGAAAGCGGAACCGGAGCACTCCGCCGACTTTGCTTTCTCCCTGTGTGTCGCCCGTCCACCAACGCGAAAGACCATCGACGGTGGTCAATGCCTCATATACATCGGCCCGGGACGACGATTTGATTCCTACTTTGTGTAATATATCAACAGTAGGTGATTGTCCTGCCAGTGTTGCTTTCTTCATCTTCATTCTCCTTTGTCCGGTGTCCTTGGTCGTGAGACAGATTAAGACTGGGCATCAAATGGTGGGAGTGACAAGTGTGACGGGATTCCGTTGGACTCGCTGATCACGGCCGCGGCGCGTGCGCTCGCGGCGGGTGATCCACTCGGCGCCTTGAAGCGGGTCGCCCTACGTGACGACGCCGCTGCGCTTGCGCTTCGAGGCATCGCGATGGCGCAGCTCGGCGATCTCGTTCGAGCGAAAGCGCTGCTGCGGCGTGCCGCTCGCGCCTTCGGTCCGAAGGAGGCCGTGGCCCGCGCGCGGTGCGTGGTCGCCGAGGGCGAAATCGCGCTCGTCTCGCGCGACTTGGGCTGGCCTGCGAAGAGGCTGGATGCGGCGCGGGCAACGCTCGAACAGCACGGCGACCGGCTGAACGCCGCGCATGCGCGATATCTCCAGGTCCGGCGCCTGCTGCTGATCGGGCGTCTCGACGAGGCTGAGCGCACGCTTGCCAAACTCGACCCCGCACCATTCCCGCCCGCGTCGAGGGCTGCCCATGAGCTCGTGGTTGCCGGGATCGCGATGCGACGCCTCAGGACGCAGGCGGCGCGCGCTGCGCTCGGTCGGGCCGAACATGCCGCGCGCGCCGCCAATATCCCCGCGCTGATGGCGGAGGTCGAAAGCGTTTCGCTCATTCTCAACACGCCCGCGGCGCGCCTGATTGGGCGCGGCGAGGAGCGGCTCCTTCTACTCGAGGAGGTCGAAGTGCTGCTGGTGTCGAAAGCCCTCGTCGTGGACGCGTGCCGTTATGTGGTGCGTGACGAGAGCAAAGTAGTTTCGCTGGCAAGGCGCCCGGTGTTGTTCGCGCTCGCACGTGCGCTGGGCGAAGCGTGGCCGGCAGACGTGCCGAGGGAAACGCTCGTTGCAAAGGCATTCCGGGCGAAGCGTGCCGATGAGTCGTATCGCGCCCGATTGCGGGTCGAACTGGGGCGGCTGCGCGCGGCGCTGAAGACCCTGGCCGGCGTGAGCGCGACGAAGCGGGGGTTTGCGCTGCTGCCGCGCCGTGCAGCGGAGGTCGTCGTGCTCGCGCTCCCCGTCGATGGAAAGCACGCAGCAGTGCTCGCATTCCTCGGCGACGGTGAGTCCTGGTCGAGCTCGGCGTTGGCGCTTGCGCTGGGAACGAGCCCGCGCACGGTGCAGCGGGCACTCGACTCGCTTGCGACAGCAGGCAAGGTGCAGTCGTTTGGCCGCGGGCGAGCTTGTCGCTGGATGACCCCGCCCGTGCTGGGATTCCCGACGACTTTGTTACTCCCCGCTCAGCTGCCGATTGACTAGAATAGACTGATGAATAGATCAGCGGCCAAAATCATCCGTGAGTACGGACCCTTCCCAGGTGTCGACCGTGTGAATGGGGTGACATATGACGGTCAGCACGTCTGGTTTGCGTCGGGAGACAAACTGACCGCCCTCGATCCTGCGACCGGGAAGACGCTGCGCTCGATCGATGTCGCCTCACATGCAGGAACGGCCTTCGACGGCCAGCACCTGTTTCAGCTCGCCGAGGATCGCATCCACAAGATCGATCCGAACACCGGTCGTGTGCTCGCCACCATCCCGGCGCCGGGCGGCGGGGGTGACTCGGGGCTCGCGTGGGCCGAAGGAACCCTGTGGGTGGGGCAGTATCGGGAGCGGAAAATTCATCAAATCGATCCCGACACAGGGGCGATTCTTCGCACCATCGAATCCAACCGCTTCGTCACCGGTGTCACCTGGATCGACGGAGATCTGTGGCACGGCACCTGGCAGGGGGACGAGAGCGATTTGAGCCGGATTGATCCTCAGACAGGAGAGATCCTTGAGACGCTCGACATGCCGACCGGCGTAGGCGTGTCGGGGCTCGAATCCGACGGCGGCGATCAGTTCTTTTGCGGGGGCGGAAACAGCGGCAAGGTGAGAGTGGTTCGCCGTCCCAAGCGAGGCTAGCGGCGTCAGGTTTTGTCGACCTCATTTGCCGCGGCCAAGCAAGCTCAGCAATTCCTCGAAGCTTTGATCCGCGGTTTTTCCGGATGTCGTCAAATGCAGGTGCGCTTGGCGATAGAACGGCTCGCGGGCTTTGAGGATGTCCTTGAGCTCGCGCATGGCTTCGCGGCTGCGCGCCATCGGCCGAAGATCACCTTGATCGATGACCCGTTGCATATGTTCTTCGGGCGACGCGCGAACCCAGACGGCGATTGAGTGTTCGAGCAGCAGCGGCAGCGTCTCGGGATCTGCGGCCAGACCGCCGCCGGTCTCGATGACCGCGGCTGCGTTTTCGGACAGCACAGTCTGCAGACTCTGGCGTTCGAAACGCCGGTAACCCGGCTGTCCGTGCAGCTGCAGAATCTCGCCGATAGTCGCTCCGTATTCCCGTTCGACTTCGCGGTCGAGTTCGAAGAACGGCACTCCTCTTTGCTTCGCCAGCCGGCGTCCGAGCGTGGTCTTGCCCGCGCCGCGCAGCCCGATCAGCGTGATGTATGGCTTCCTGGCCTCGGCGGCCGCATCCCGGCCCAAATGTTGGGTGAGCAGGTCGCGGGCCACGGCGACCTCGTCGTCGGTGAGCCGCTTCAGCATCTGCATCAGCAGGATTCGGTCGATCGCGGGCGGCGGGTCTGCCGACAATAGATTATCGGGCGGAAATCCCATGGCAGAGGCGATGCGCCGCAGCACCAAAATGGAGGGGTTGCCTTGGCCGCTTTCGAGTTGCGCAAGAAAGCGCAGAGACACACCCGAATCCGCCGCAAGCGCATTACGCGTCATGCCGCGTTGAGCGCGGGCCTCGCGGATTTTGTCGGCCAACAGAGCCAAGTAAGCGGTGTCCTGCGGATCGGCGCGGCGGGTTTTGATGCGGCTTGCTGGAGCGCGGCGCGGTTTGGTGGATGCTGGCATGTGTGAGATGGTGATTGTGGGTGCGGGCTGTTGTCAGGGAAAGTGTGTGGTGCCGGCGCCCACGCCGGCGGCGAATTCCGCGGCGGCGGCGAGAACGGCTGCGGGCTGATCTCGGTGCGGGGAATGGCGGCACCCCGGCAGGGCCAGGAGTTTCGCCTGGGGAGCCGCGCGGGCGATGCTCGCAATCTGCTCCAGGGTTCCGTATTCGTCATCCTCGCCTTGAATCGCGAGGATGGGACAGCGGATCGAGGGTAGCAGCGCCTCGATGTTCCAGTCGCGGAATGCCGGGTCGAGCCAAATCCGGTTCCAGCCCCAGAAGGCCGAATCGGCGTCTGCATGATGGCGGCTCAGACGCGCGGGCAGGTCGGAGTGCAGATACGCCGCTTTCGCCGCAGCGATGCTGCGCACGGTCAAATCCTCGACTTTGACATGCGGCGCGAGAGCCATGATGCCCGCCGGCTGGCTGTCGGCGCTTGCTGCGTAGATCAGCGCAATCGAGGCGCCGTCGCTGTGGCCAAACAGAATCGGTCGGCGGATACCCAAGCGCGCGAGAATGGCCGGCAGCCAGTGGCGGGCCTCTTCGTGCATGTAATCCACGCTTCGTGGTGCATCGAGCGGCGATGAGCAGCCGTAGCCGTACCGCGAATAGATGAGCGTGCGGCACCCGGTGGCCCGCGCCAGCTGTTCCGGGAACTCGCGCCACATCGATACCGACCCCAATCCCTCATGCAGCATGACGAGATCGCCGCGGCCCGCGGCGGCCGGCTGCACGAAACCGTACTCGATTCGACGGCCGTCGATGCTCAGCTGCTCGGTGTGCATGCCGCGCGCAGCTTGAACCGCTGGATCTTGCCGGTGCCCGTCTTCGGAAGATCGGCAACGAACTCGATCCATCGAGGATACTTATAGGGAGCGAGCCGAGATTTGACGAAAGTCTTCAGTTCGTTGCCCAGCGCTTCGGAGGATGCGAAGCCGGCGGCGAGCACGACGTAGGCGATCGGCTTGACGAGACGGTCGCTGTCTTCCTTGCCGACGACCGCCGCTTCGTGCACCGCCGGATGCGCCGTCAGTGCCGATTCCACTTCGATCGGCGAGACATAGATGCCGCCCACCTTGAGCATGTCATCCGTCCGTCCGGCGTACACGTAGTCGCCGTTGCCGTCGATGCGGAATCGATCCCCGGTGCGCGTCCAGTGGCCTTCGAATGTCGCGCGGCTGCGCGCGTGCTGATTCCAGTAGAATTTCGCGCTGGTCGTGCCGCGCACCAGCAGATGGCCGACTTCTCCCGGCGCCACCTGATTTCCTTCCTCGTCGATGATCTTGACCTCGAAGCCCGGTACCGGCTGCCCCAGGGTGCCGTAACGTACCCGCCCGGGTCGATTGGAAATGAAAATGTGCAGCATCTCGGTCGAGCCGATCCCATCCACGATGTCGACGCCCGTGCGTTCACGCCAGCGGCGCGCGATATCCTCGGGCAACGCCTCACCCGCCGAATTGCACACCCGCAGCGACAATTCCTCCGTTCGGGGCAGCTGATCGCTGGCCAGCAGCGATGCATACAGCGTCGGCACCCCGGAGAAAACCGTGGGTCGATGCAGCCGCAGCCGTGCAATGATCGATGCCGCTGTGGTGCGCTCGGCCATCAACACCGCTGTTCCGCCGACCGCCAAGGGAAAGGTCAGCGAATTGCCCAGGCCGTAGGCAAAGAACAGCTTCGCCGCAGACAGCATGACGTCGGAGTCCCGGAGGCCAAGCGTGGCTTGCGCGTAAAGAGCCGCCGTTTCTATGAGGCTGGAGTGCACATGCACGGCGCCCTTGGGGGTGCCGGTTGACCCGGATGAGTACAGCCAGAAACAAGGCTCGTCGCGCAATGTGGGAGCCGGCTCGAATGCATCGGTCGACGCGGCGAGAACGTCGCCGAGGGCGGCCATGCCCGCCGGCGGCGCGGTGGTACCCGACACCAAGACATGTTTTAGAAAGGCGGACTGGCCCAGGATGGGCAGGAACTGCGGCAGCAGCGGCGCTGAAATCACCAGCATCGATGCTCGGCTATCGTCCAGCATGTACGCATAGTCGGCCGCCGACAGCATGGTATTGGTCGGGACCGGCACGATTCCCGCTTTGATCGCGCCCAGGAACACCGTCGGAAAATCAATGCCGTCTTGCAGGCAGATCAGGAGTCGCTGCTCCATGTGCATGCCAAGATCTTGCAGGGCATTGGCAAAGCGGTTGACGCGGGCGATGAGTTCCGCGTAGGTGTACGACCCCCCATCATCGATGAAGGCGATTTTGTGCGAGCGGCCCGCTCGAAGGTTGCGCTCCAACAGGTCGTGGGCGGCATTGAAGCGATCCGGAATCCGCACCGCCGGCGGGCTTGACGTGGCATCTATCTCGCAGAGATCCATGTAATCCCCGTTGCAGCGATACGTTTCGGCGCATACGCACTATAATGCATTTGCATAATGTTGGGTAAGTACCGCAGTGCAATGCGCAATTGAGACTTGACGTTCGACTCGGCCTCGACTAACAATGCATTATATTGCACTGTCTGGGACCCCCATGGCGAAACCCGCGGCGACGATTCCTCAACCGGACGATGCACCCGTGAACTTCGAGACGGATCCGTCGCGTTATCAGCACTGGCACCTCGGCCTCGCGGGCTCGGTGGCGACGTTGACCTTGGATGTCAACGAAGAGGCGGGCATACGCCCAGGCTACCGTTTGAAGCTCAATTCCTACGATCTCGGCGTCGATATCGAATTGTACGATGCTTTGCAGCGCATCCGTTTCGAATATCCCGAGGTGGGCGCCGTGATTCTCACCAGCGGCAAGGAGCGGATATTCTGCTCCGGCGCGAACATCTTCATGCTCGGTCTGTCGAGCCACGCCTGGAAGGTGAATTTTTGCAAATTCACCAATGAGACTCGAAACGGGATCGAGGACTCGAGCGCGCACTCCGGGATCCATTTCCTCGCGGCATGCAACGGCACGACTGCCGGCGGCGGTTACGAACTGGCACTCGCCTGCGATGAGATCGTCCTGGTCGACGATCGGTCTTCGGCGGTGAGCTTGCCCGAGGTGCCGCTGCTCGGCGTGCTCCCCGGCACGGGTGGATTGACTCGATTGACGGACAAGCGGCACGTGCGGCGGGACCTCGCCGACCTGTTCTGCACCACCGTCGAGGGCGTTCGCGGTCGGCGTGCGCGGGATTGGAGATTGGTCGATGCCATCGTCAAGCCGCAAAATTTTCACGACTACATACGGAATCGTGCTCAGGCACTCGCCGCGCAAAGCGATCGCCCCAAGGCTGCCGCCGGTGTTTCGTTATTGCCGCTCGATCGGGTCACCGGAGCGGACGGCTTCAGTTATGGCTTTGTCGACGTGCGCCTGGATAGCGCCACCCGGCGCGTCGAGCTGACGATCTCGGCGCCCGATGCCGCGCCGCCCGAGTCGGTCGATGCGGCGCTTGCCGCCGGCGCGCGGTGGTGGCCCTTGCAGATGGCTCGGGAACTCGATGATGCCATCTTGAACCTGCGCACCAACCATCTTGACTATGGCGTCTGGGTATTGAAGACGCGCGGCGTGGCGGCCCACGTCCTCGGCACCGATGCATTGCTCGCCGCACATCGAAAACACTGGTTCGTTCGCGAGGTCATAGGCCAGTTGCGGCGCACATTCGCGCGGCTCGATGTCTCATCGCGCTCGATGTTCGCGCTGGTCGAGCCCGATAGCTGCTTTGCCGGGTCGCTGCTCGAACTCGCACTAGCATCGGACCGCACGTACATGTTGAACCGGCCGGCCTCGGATGGCGGACCGGTACTGACTCTCTCGGAGGCGAATTTCAGTCTGTTCCCCGCGGTGCATGGCCGGTCGAGAATCGACGCGCGCTTCTACGGCGATGCCGAAGCACTCGCGAAGGCGCGAGCCGCCATCGGTGTCGAACTGGAATGTCCCGTCGCGCAATCCCTCGGACTCGTTACCTCCGGGCCCGACGCCCTCGACTGGAACGACGAAATTCGCATTGCCCTCGAGGAACGAAGTGCACTCTCGCCCGATGCCCTGACGGGGATGGAAGCCAACTTGCGCTTCGGCCCGGGCGAAACGCTGGCTACACGCGTATTCGGCCGCCTGTCGGCGTGGCAGAACTGGATTTTCATCCGGCCCAACGCCGTGGGCGATGCAGGCGCCCTCAAAGTATTCGGCACCGGCCGCAAGGCGAAATTCAATCGGGATCGTATCTAGGACTCCTATGACCATTACTTACGCGGACAAGATTCCCAACAATGTCGATCTTGGCAGCGACAGAGTCCTGCAGCGTGCGCTCGAACACTGGCAGCCCGAGTTTCTCAAGTGGTGGATGGAAATGGGTCCTGATGGTTCGCAGACGGCCGACGTCTATCTGCGCACCGCCATCAGCGTGCACCCGAGCGGGTGGGCGCACTTCGATTACGTGAAAATGCCCGATTACCGCTGGGGAGTTTTCCTCGCCCCGGGCGACGGAGAGCGCAAAATCAATTTCGGCGATCATCGGGGCGAACCTGCCTGGCAAGACGTTCCGGGGGAGCACAGAGCCAACCTGAGGCGGATCATCGTCACCCAGGGAGACACGGAACCCGCCTCAGTCGAGCAGCAGCGCCATCTCGGTCTTACTTGCCCGTCGCTGTATGACCTGCGGAATCTGTTTCAGGTCAATGTGGAAGAAGGCCGCCATCTATGGGCGATGGTGTACTTGCTGCATCGTTATTTCGGTAGGGACGGCCGCGAAGAGGCGGAGGCCTTGCTGCAACGCCGCTCGGGAGACCGCGACAATCCGCGGATCCTCGGTGCCTTCAACGAGAAGACCCCGGATTGGCTGGCATTCTTCATGTTCACCTACTTCACGGACCGCGACGGGAAATTCCAGCTCCTGGCACTGGCCGAATCGGGGTTCGATCCCCTGGCACGGACGACGCGCTTCATGCTGATGGAAGAAGCCCATCATATGTACGTCGGAGAATCCGGCATCGCCCGCGTGATCCAGCGTACCTGCGAAGTGATGGCTCAGCACAAGACCGATGACCCGGCCCGCTTGCGCGCACTGGGTGTGATCGACCTGCCCACCCTGCAGCGCTATCTCAATTTTCATTTCAGCGTGACCATCGATCTGTTCGGGGCCGATGTGTCGTCGAATGCCGCGACTTTTTATTCAAGTGGTCTCAAAGGCCGCTACGAGGAGACCAAATTCGCCGACGACCACCTTTTGCGCGACGCGGTCTATCCGGTACTGCAAATCATCGACGGGCGCCTGGCAAGCGGCGAGGCCCCCGCACTCAACGCGCTCAACGAGAAGCTTCGCGACGATTACATCAGGGATACTGTGTCCGGAGTAGGGCGCTGGAACCGCATCATCCAAAAGGCGGGAATTTCGTTCGAATTGACGGTTCCGCACAAGGCGTTCAATCGGCGCATCGGGCCTTTGGCGGGACTCAAGATCGCGCCCGATGGACGCGTGATCAGCGAGTCGGAATGGGCCTCGAAGCAGCGCGAATGGCTCGCGACCGACGAGGATCGGGCTTTCGTCGCGTCATTGATGGGCCGGGTTGCCGTCGCCGGTGCATACGCCAATTGGATTTCGCCGCCGACCCATGCCATCAACAAACGGCCGGCGGATTTTGAATTCGTGCGCTTCAACTAGGCGCCCTGACTATTGGGGCCGGTATTCGCCGCGCGCCGCAGCAGGTTTTCGAAATCATGCATCTTGTCGTCGATCTGATTTAGCTTGCGCGCCAATCCCTGGATCTCCGTTTCGGCGCGACGATTGACGTCGAAATCGAGGTCGCCGCGCAAGCGATCTCTCGTATTCTGACGGTTCTGACTCATCATGATCACGGGCGCTTGGATGGCTGCAAGCATCGAGAGGAACAGGTTGAGCAGAATGAAGGGGTAGGGGTCCCACGCCTTCTTGTCGAGCACGACGTTCGCGACCGTGTAAATCACCAGGACAATCCCGAACAAGGAAATAAAGGTCCAGGATCCGCCAAAACCGGCGACCGCGTCGGCCACTCGTTCACCCAACGTAGCCTCCTTTTCTATGATCACATTCGGATCACGGCTGGCACGAATCCGCGCCAATTCCTGCGCGGCGTGAAATTGACGGCCCAGGACCGTCAAAAGATCCATTCCGGCGTGCGGCTTTCGCTCCAACAGGACGGTGATATCTTCGCGGCCAACCTCGAGGCAGGTGGTTGCCTCCAGCGCAATCGCGTTGGTCTGGTGCGGAGTCTGCTCGAGCATCGATGCGAACCCGAAGAACTCGCCGGGAGCGGGCTCGTGGACGATCACCTCCTGTCCGTCCTCGTCCACCGTCGACACGCGGACCATCCCGCTGATCATCACGTAGGCTTGACCGCCCGGCGCTCCCCTCTTATAAATGCGCTCTCGCGCCGAGAAGTCCTTCAGTTCCACCTGGCTGGCTAATACCGCGGTTTCCTCTTCATCCAACAACGCAAACAGCGGTACGCTCTTCAGTAACTCAGGCTTGCAGGGCATGAATATCTCCATTGCAGTGAAAGGCTCGCGATCCGAATCATCCGCAAGCGTAGCGTATCCGCGGCGGCAGGAATAATCGATGCTGTCGGCGAAGCTGCGCAAGGCATTGCGGCGGGCCGGGGATCCGGTCAAGGCACGGGCAATGCAAGCGTATATGAAGTCCGTGATGCCGTATCACGGGGTGCCAACGCCCCAGCTGCGTCAGATATGCAAGGCGACATTTGTGGACTTGCAATTTGCGACGGCATTGCACTGGCAGGCGCAGATACTGGACTTGTGGCGCGACGCGCGGTTCCGTGAAGAGCGTTACGCGGCCCTGTATCTCGCAGGCGACAAACGCTGGCGGCCTTTTCAGACGCTGTCTGCAATGAAGATGTATGAGGAGATGATCGTTACCGGCGCGTGGTGGGACTTCGTGGACGACATCGCATCGCACCGGGTCGGGCCCCTCCTCAAGGACTATCCCGCACCAATGCGGCGCAAGATGCTGTCCTGGAGCAAATCCGACAATTTGTGGAAGCGCCGCGCCGCGATCATCTGCCAGCTCGGATTCAAGGCGGAAACGGATCTCGAATTGCTGTATGCCTGCATCACACCCGCGCTTGGATCGCGGGAATTCTTCCTGCAGAAGGCGATCGGCTGGGCGCTGCGCCAGTACGCCTGGACCGACGGCGCCGAGATAAGGAAATATGTACGGCTGAACCGCGCCCGCCTGAGTAACTTAAGCCGTCGAGAAGCCTTGAAGAACATCGACCGCCTGAGTTGAACGTTGAGGGAACCTCAACGCACCTTGAGCACTTTGCAAGCCCATGACGCCGGCATTGCCGCATTCTGTCCCCAGCACTCGGGTGCTGGATCGATTGGTAGCGTGACAGGAGATGGGCATGTCGAACAAAGTAGGTGTCTGGATCTATGCTGCGGTGTTGTTGGTGGCCGGAGCCTGGCAGAGCGATGTCCTCGCGGCCGCGAGGAGCACGCCGGGGGCAGGGGACGTGGAGCAAATCACGGTTCACTTCGGTGATTTGAATCTGGATCAGCCGGCAGGGGCGGCCGTTCTCTACCGACGCATCCGGAATGCGGCTGAACACGTCTGCGGTGACCCGAAAGCGCCGGGCTCGATCGTACCCTCGCTCGCTTGGCGCAGCTGCGTGGCAGATTCCATCGAGCGCTCCGTCATTGCGGTGGATAGGCCGGTCCTTACAGCCTACTATCGCATTCACACGACGCCGACCGACCAGAAGCTGCTGGCGCTATTGGCAGAATCGGCGAGAAGGTAGCGAGGAGAGCAAGGTATCGCCACACGTAAACGCCTCGAAGGCCGACGCACTCGGGCCGGTTCAAACCGGGTAACGGCCAAACCATTGCGCAGGCTGCCGCTGGGCAGCTTGCGCGTTTTTGTCTCCGTCGCGCAGCATCTGAACTTTACCCGCGCCGCCGATGCGCTCGGAGTGACTGCGAGCGCCGCCAGCCTGCAGATTCGAGCACTCGAGGAGTATTTGGGGCGGCGTCTGTTTCGACGCAACGGCCGGCAAGTGCTTTTGACGGACGAGGGTTCCAGCCTGCTCCCCCGCATTCAGCATGCGCTCGCGGAAATGGAACTGGCCGTCGACGACGTGCGCCTGGATCGCTCGGTGGGGCCGCTGCGAGTCACGACATTGACCTCCTTCCTGCATTTGTGGCTGTTGCCCAGAATTGCGCGGTTTCGCGCCGACCATCCGGAGATCGACCTGCACATCCACACCTCCGCCGACATGGTCGACTTCGTGCAGGAAGACTTTCACCTGGCGATTCGGCTCGGCATGGGCGATTGGCCGAACGTCTGGTCGGAAAAGGTGTTGGACGAGTGGCTTCTGCCGGTGTGCTCCCGAGCCCTTCTCGCCAAGCACGGGCCCGTGAGAACGGCCGACGATCTCAAGCGCTATCCTTTGATGCACAGCGTCAGTGAGCCGTGGACTGCCTGGCTATTCGATGGCCGAGCCGATCATTATCCGGGCGAATTGCGCGGCGCAGTGTTCGAGGATTCGGATGCAGTGGTTCGCATGGCTATCCACGGCGAAAGCCTGGCGCTTGCACGTTGGTGTCTGGTTGCCGATGAGATCCACCGCGGCGCCCTCGTTGCCGCCGGCCGCGCCGTGAAATACGAACGCAGCTATTGGCTGGTGTGTCCGAACCGCGCCCGGGACCTGCAAGGCGCCAGGGTCTTCATGGACTGGATACGAGCCGAAGCGAATTTGTTCACGACCACCCGTGGCGTTCCCCAAATCTCCTTCACATAGGTATTCCCGTGAAATCCATCAATCTCGCATCCAAGTTGTCAACATTCTCGGAGCACTGGCAACCGCGCGTGGTCGGCCAATTCAACGGCAATGACTTGATGGTGGTCAAGGTCAAGGGCGAGTTTGTTTGGCATAAGCATGAGGACACGGACGATTTCTTTCTGGTGCTCAAAGGCAGTTTGGACATTCACCTGCGCGACGGCATCGTCACGCTGGGACCGGGCGAGATGTTCGTGGTTCCCAAGGGCGTGGAGCATCGTCCGGTTGCGGCAGAGGAAACTCACGTTTTGCTGATCGAGCCGCAGGGAACGCCCAACACCGGAAATGCGGCGACCGCCGCGGCTCGCAGGGTCATTTGATGCATAGGGGGAGACTCTCGCCGTCGCTAGGCCGACAACCACGGGCTGTCCTGTCGAACTTCGATCAGGGTGGGACGATCCGCAACGAGCGCATCCCGCACGGATTTCGCCAGATGTTCGGCGCTCGCGGCGCGAGCGGCATGACAGCCGAGGCTCTCCGCCAATCGCAGGAAGTCGGGGCTCTTGGGCTCCACGCCTATGCGCGGAATTTGGCGCTGGTCCATCTGTTCCACGATCGCGTTCAGGGCATCGTTGTTCCACACGATGACCGGAAGTGCGAGGCGCTCTTCCGCCGCGGTGGCGAGCTCATTGATCGTGAACATGATCCCGCCGTCGCCCGCGACCGCGATCACCGGCCGATGCGGCGCACCGATCTTGGCCCCGATGGCCATCGGCAAGGCGGCGCCCAGGGCGCAATAGGTGCCGGAATAGTACCAGCAGCGCTCTGTTTCCATCGGCATCGCAAACGAGCCGGTGTACACAATCTGCGTGGCGTCGCCCATCACGATTGCGTCGGCGGGAAGCACTGAACGCAGTGTCTTCCATAGGCAGGCGTGCTGCCTTTCGAGGTCGGTCATCTTCGCGGTATTGCTCGCGAGGACATCCCGGACCCAGCTCTCGCCTTGCGGCCGCTGCGCCGGCGGCGCGCGCCGGTCGAGGGCGGATGACAGGGCGGACATTGCGGCACAGGCGTCGGCTTGTATGGGCACCGCCGCGGAATACATCGATGTCAACTCCGTGGGATCGATGTCAATGCGAATGATATCGCCCGGAATATCGAGTTTCGGCAGGAAGTGATCGCCTTGGCCCACTTCTGAGCCAACCAGCAGCACCACCTCGGCCTCCGCCAATGCCTGCTGGCTCGCCCGCTGCACGATCGAGCAGCCCAGGGACAAGGGATGGGATTCCGGGAGAATCCCCTTGCCGGCGTTGGTGGAGAGGACCGGAGCCCCGATCCGCTCGGCGATGGCGGTCAGAGCCACGCGCGCGCCGACCGCGCCGCCGCCGACGAGAATCAGAGGGCGCTTCGCCCGCGCGAGGCGATCCGCGGCCTCGTCGATCGCCGCCGGATCGGGCATGGGCAAGGACGGGGCGCGGCGGGTCTCCCAGTCCCCTTCGACGGGTTCCGGAAGGACGTCCCGAGGCAGCGACAAATGAACGGGGCGAGGCCGGCTGCCACGAAACACCGCAAAGGCACGCGCAACCAATTCCGGCAGCTCTTCAGGATATCGGACCATGGCGCTGAACGCGGTGAACCCGGCCGTGACAGCAGCCTGGTCGGCAAGCTCGTGGATCGCTCCCCAGCCTTTACCCTGCGTGCGCGCGGCGCACGCTCCGGATAGCACGAGCATGGGTTGCGAATCGCAATAAGCCTGGGCTATGCCGGTCGCCGCGTTGGTGACGCCGGGACCGGCAATGATGGTGCAAACGCCGGGTTTGCCGGTCGCTCGCGCGTAGCCGTCGGCCATGAGGCTGGCACCTTGCTCGTTGCGACACTGCACATGGCGGACTCCGGCGAGTGCGATGCCGCGGTAAAGCTCGACGGTCATCGTCCCGGCCATGCCGAATACCGTGTCCACCTCATAGGCCGCGAGTAACTTCATCACGGCCTCACCGCATGTCATGGCTTTTGCTTGCTTCATCTAGTCACCGGGAAATTCAGAATGGGAAAGCCGCGGCCGGCGGATTTGCCATTTTATACGCGGTCGATAGGGTGTACCTGAAATCAGTTTAGGCGATTCGTGCTCGCCATTTCTTGCAGCTTCAGGTTGAGCGTCGTTACCGCCTTGTCGCCATGCGCGATGCCGGTCAAGACCAGCTCATTGGACCGGGTAAATCGGTGCCCAATGCGGATCGAGTAGGATTTGAACAACCAACTGCCCATACTCCGCGTGTAAGTGGCATCGTCGAGATCGCGCCATTTCACGCCCCTGACGCCCTTGTTCCAGGGCAGGATACCGGAATACAGCCACACACCCATTTCGTTGTAGTAAAGGCGGAAAGCGCGCAGCTCCGTGAGCTTGTAGGCCATCCACGCGACAGACACGAACAGCACCCCGGCGCCGATGCCGGCTGAAAAGTGCCAGAGAATCGGAACTATCAGAACCAGGAGCACAAGCCCGACCAAGACCACGCCGATGTACGCGGTCCAAGCCTTCACCCCGATGGTCGTGCTCTCACCACCGGCAGTGGGTTGAGTAAAGTCCGCGTCCATGATACCTCGCGAGCCGGGAATGCCTTGCCGGCTGCTCGACCATTCTGCCACAGACGGCCGTTCACGGTTTCGGGGCAGTGGCGGACGCCACTAGTGTGCCTGAAGGCGTACTGTCGCCGCGATTGGCGATTTGATCCTTGCACGTGTTCCTCGCCTCAATGAATGAGATGCCTTTGTCATCAGACATTCGCTTCTTCATGCAAACGACCAATTGTGCGATCGTATGACGCCTGCTCATTCTAGACTGACTCGCGGACTCGTCGCCGAGCGCAGTCGTGTAGGCTAATATCATGCCGGCCAATGCAATAACCGTTGCGGCTCGATTCATGGTTATTGTTCAAATTTCCGAAGAATTGCGTTGCCGCACACGCCGGTTACTCGCTACGGGTACCAGCTTTATACCCGGCGCACAAAATAGACGATGAGGCAGATGATGAGTATTGTTCCGAGGCCGATATACATGGGAATCTCCGAGTGATTGCTGAATACGCATTAGGGCATAAGCTAGTGAGCCCGTCCGGGCGCCACCGCACTTAGCCATGCCGTTCACGGTGTTTTTTTGGAGTGGCGTCATCAACGGTGGTTCGATGTAGGAGCTTGGGCGACACGGGTTGTCCGCAAAAGGCGGATATCGGTTTGTAGCGGCTTGAGCCATCCTTGGTTCAAAGCGCAACCAAGGAAAACCCTGATGAAAAACGATATGCAAATTCAGAGCGAAGTTCTCGCGGAGCTTGATCGGGAACAGAGAATCATTGCAGGCAGCATCGGCGTGGAAGTACACCACGGGGTGGCGAAACTCTCGGGTCGAGTCAGTGACGGCGCGATCAAAGAAATCGCCGAGCTGGCCGCGCGCCGCGTCCAAGACGTTACCAACGTCGTCATGGACATTGACGTGACCGGCGCGGGCGCCGCACCACAGCCGGCGGAAAAAATCGCGCGTGTAGCCTGAGAGCGCGAGTAGTCGCAGAGCGCGTGTAGCCGGAGAGCGCACCCCGCGGCCGCGACTCCGTCAATCCAGCCGGCGTACTCCCACGTCCACGCTCACCTTGTGCCGGCCGCCGCCGACGATCATGCCGCGGAGCGGCGACACGTCGTCGAAATCCCGTCCCCAGGCGAGGGTGACGTGATCTTCGCCGACCACGCAGTCGTTGGTCGGATCGAAATCGATCCAGCCGAGCGGCGGGCAGTACACCGACACCCAGGCATGGGAGACGTCGCCGCCCACCAAGGCATCGCTCTCTCCCGCGCGGGCGGTTCTGATGTATCCGCTCACATAGCGTGCGGCGAGGCCTGAGGAACGCAGGCATCCAATCATGAGATGCGCGAAGTCCTGACAAACGCCTCGACGGTTCGCGAGCACTTCCGTGATCAAGGTGCGGTTGTTGGTCGAGCCGGGGACGTAGTCGAAGTCGCGGTGGATTTGCCGCGTCAGCGCCCGGGCGGCGGTGCCGATGGGCCGGCCGGGCGGAAAGCATTCGCCGGCGTAATCTTCGATCGCCTGTCTCAGCGGCACGTGGCTCGAGCGCATCCGGAATCGACAGGCATCGAGGTCGGCGTGGTTCATGGGCGAGGCGTGATAGCTCAAGCGCTCACGGACGCGGTCCCACGCCTCGCTGTCTTCGAGGGGACCGGGCTCGCGCGGCAGCACCTCGACCTGCATCTCGGCGCTGACGGACAGCCGATCGTGCGAGCGGTCATACTCGAGCCGCGCGATGCCGTTGCCGAAGGCGTCCAGATCCTCATGCAAGAAATTCGGCTGCGGATCGATCCCAAGAGAATGCGAGAGGCGCCGCTGGTATTCGAACTCGCGCGGCGTCAGGTGCAGGAGGTGATGCGAATGGGCGACGTCGCCGCCGTATTCATATACGGTGGTATGGCGGACGGCGTAGCGCGTCACGCGGTCACCGCCTTGATATCGAAGTCGACGTGCGAGAAATGCTGCGAAGTGAGCTGATCCGACACTTGAGCCGCCGCGGCGTTCAGTTCCTTCAGACACTGCGACAGAATACGGCGCGACGCTTGCGCTATGTGGGGATCGTCGGACGGCGCGTTTTCATTGAGCGCGATCAAATCCTCGATGGGCTCGTACAGTGCGTCCTGGGGACGGGTGCCGAGCGATTCCGCCACCTCGATGAGCAGCGTGTTGATGGACCGCCACTGGAACGCGAGTGCCCGGGGGTTGTGCTCGTCGTAGACCAGCAGCTCGATGGTGTTGTCCCATACGGGCGGCGCACGGTAGCGCGTGCGATAGGTAATCGCACTGTCGCCGAGCTCCAGCAGCCACTCGAGCTCCTGTCGGAGGGGCGTATCGGCGGCGGCGAGACGCCGCGCGAGAACGTCGCCGAGAAACTGCAGGCGCTCCAGACGCCGGCCGATCAACATGAGCCGCCAGCCGTCGTCCTGAGTCATGTCGTCGAACGCGAATCCCGCCAGGGACACGAGGGACAGCAGCAATCGGTCGAGCGTCTCGCGGGCGTCGCTGCGCGCAGCCTCGGCGCGCCGGAACTCGCGCAGCAATACCGTGATCGCGCGCCAGTTCTCGGCCGAGAGGGAGCTTCGTACCTGTGCCGCGCATTCGCCCAGGCGGCCGATGTCGCCGCTCAAGGTGAAGCGCTTTTCGGGGTCGAACACCGAAGCGGCGCCGAACTGCTTGCAGATCTCGACCGCTTGCGCCCAGAAGGGCAGATTGCGGCGCAGGCCGAGTGTCGCGCGCAGGAGCCGAGTCTTGTCCTCGCAGCGCTCGGCATAGCGGCCCATCCAGAATAGATTTTCGACCAGCGTGGAAGGCAGATCCTGATGCCGGCCGGCTGCCCGCGGGTCGGTGCGTGCGATGGGCGCCGTGGATTCCTCGGTGGCCTCGCTGGAGTCGGACAGTACCCAGATATCCTTGCTGCCGCCGCCTTGCTGCATAGAGACGATTTCCGCGTGATCGTCGGAGGCGAAACGCGCAAGTCCCCCCGGCATCACCCGGTAGCCCGCGGGTGTCGCGATGGCGTAGACACGGATGCCGAGCGCGCGGGCGGAGAAGCCGTCGGAGTTCTTGGTGTACCACACCGGCGCTTGCGAGAAGGCTAGATGCTCCTGGGCGACGAAGGCGTGCGGCCGAGCGCGCATTCGGGCGATCAGTTCGGCGCGCCGGTCGGCGGACAGATCGCAGCCGAACACGGGAGCACGGTCCTGATTGGGAAACGTGGGCTTGATCACGAGGCGCGGGAGCTGTTCGATGACGGACTCCAATGCGGGCCGCTCGCCGCACCACCAAGTCGCGACCGACGGCAGCGTCAGGCGCTCGCCGATGAGCGATTCGGAGAGCGCCGGCAGAAAGCCGAGCCAGGCGGCCGATTCCATCACGCCGCTGCCAAGCGCGTTGGCGACCACGACGTTCCCCTTGCGGATGGCGGCGAGTAATCCGGGCACGCCCAGCGCGGAATCGACGCGCAGCTCCACCGGATCGCAAAAGTCGTCGTCGAGTCTCCGGAACACCGCGTGCACGCGCTTCAGACCGGTGAGTGTCTTCAGAAACACGGTTTCGTCGCGGACGGTGAGATCGTGCCCCTCGATCAACGGGAAGCCGAGCTGGCGCGCGAGGTAGGCGTGCTCGAAATAGGTCTCGTTGAACGAGCCCGGCGTTAGCACCACCGCGAGCGGATCTTCGCCCGCGCCGCGGAGCAACTCGTCGCGCAGTGCGGCGAAAAACGCCCCCAGCGGGCGCACTTCCATGGATTGCGCCAATTCCGGCAGTGCGCGCCGCACGATCTGCCGATTTTCGAGCGCGTAGCCGGGGCCGGAGGGCGCCTGGGTGCGGTCGGCGAGCACCCACCATCGACCGTCGGCGGAGCGCGCAAGGTCGACGCCGTAGATCCACAGCCATCGATCGTCGCGCGGGCGGATGCCGTGGCAGGGCCAGAGGAAATTCGGGTGGCCGAAGGGGATGTCGGCGGGCAACGCCCCTTTCGACAGCAATTCCTGCTTGCCGTAGAGATCCGACAGCACCGCGTTCAACAGCCGCGCGCGCTGGGCGACGCCCGCCTCGATGACGCTCCATTCCTGCGCCGTCAAGAGATAGGGCAGCGGATCCAGGATCCACGGGCGATCGCGCCCCTGCTCATCGGCGTAAACGTTGTAGGTCACGCCGTTCTCGACGATCATGCGGCGCGTGAACTCAGTGGCGCGGCGCGCGGCGCGCGCGTCGTCCTCGGACACACCGCGGATCAGTGGACGCCAATGGCTGCGGATGCCGCCGTCGTCGGCGATCAGCTCATCGTACCGCCCGGCAGAGCTTCGATAGGTTGCGAGTCGCGGATCGCCGGCGGTATCCCTGATCTTCTCCATGGATGTGGGTGGCCGGCCTAGCGGTGGCGCAAGTCCAGCGTGAAGGGGAATTCATCGTCGGGCGAGGCCGGCTCGAGGTTCATGGTCCCCGGGGTGTGATCTTGGCGGAAGAATCGCGCGAGCCGGCGGCTCTCGGCCTCGAAGGCATTCACCGGAAATGTGTCGTGACTGCGGCCGCCCGGATGCACCACATGATATCGACAACCGCCTCTCGACCGCTTCATCCAGGTATCCACTATATCGAATGTCAGAGGCGAATGGATGCCGATGGAGGGATGCAGCGCGGACCACGGCTGCCAGGCGCGGTAGCGCACGCCTGCCACAAACTCTCCGGCGCGCCCGGTGGACCGGAGCGGTATCGGGCGGCCGTTGCAGCTGACGACATAGCGATCGGGCGCGAGGCCGGCGGCCTTCACTTGCAGCCGCTCCACCGACGAGTCCACGTAGCGCACCGCGCCGCCACCGGTTCCTTCCTCGCCCATGACGTGCCAGGGTTCGAGCGCCTGCCGCAACTCGAGCGACCCACAGGGCAGCGACAAGTCGCCGAGCTTGGGAAACCGGAATTCGAAGTGGGGTGCGAACCACTCGAGCCTGAGGTCGAAGCCGGCGCGCGCCGTTTCCTCGATCACATCCTCGAAGTCGCTCCGCACGAAATGCGGCAGCAAGAAGCGGTCGTGGAGCTCCGTCCCCCAACGCATCAGGCGCGCGGGGGCGTACGGCTCGCGCCAGAATCGAGCCACCAGCGATCGCAGCAGCACTTGCTGCACCAGGCTCATGCGCGCGTGGGGCGGCATTTCGAACGCCCGCATCTCGACGAGACCGAGCCGCCCGGTGCTCGAGTCGGGGGAGAACAGCTTGTCGATGCAGAACTCGGCGCGGTGCGTGTTGCCCGTGACATCGATCAGCAAATTGCGCAGCAACCGGTCGATGAGCCAAGGTGGAACGTCGGTTCCCGGCGCCGGGAACCGGCTGAACGCGATCTCGAGCTCGTAGAGTGAGTCGTTGCGCGCCTCGTCCACGCGCGGCGCCTGCGACGTGGGTCCGATGAACAGACCGGAGAACAGATACGAGAGCGACGGGTGATTGTGCCAGTAGGAGATGAGGCTTCGCAGAAGATCGGGGCGCCTGAGGAACGGGGAATCCTGCGGCGTCGCTCCGCCCATCACGATGTGATTGCCGCCGCCGGTTCCCACGTGCCGGCCGTCGATCATGAATTTCTCCGAGCGCAGCTTGCAGCCGGCGGCGTCCTCGTACAAATGCACGGTTCGAGCGACGAGCTCGTCCCAGCCGGCGCTCGGCTGCACGTTGACCTCGATCACACCCGGATCGGGAGTGACCTTGAAATTGACGAGACGCGGATCGGGGGGCGGCTCGTAGCCTTCGATGATCACCGGTTGGCGGAGCACGGCCGCGCCGGCCTCGACCGTCGCGACCAGCTCGAGATAATCCTCCAGGCACCGGGTCGGCGGCATGAAGACGTAAAGCACGCCTTCGCGCTCTTCCGTGCACATCGAAGTTCGCACCGCCTCGGGCGCCGCCGCCACCGTGGGCGCGGCGCCGGCAGCAGTCGCGGCGTCGGCAGCCGCCGCGGCGCCGGCAGCCGCCGCGGCGCCGCCGGCTATTGTCCGCGCGATGGCGGCGGCGGTACGCCGGTCGTCCAGATCGCGGTCCTGCGTGGACCGATCGGGCGAAGGCTTCGCCAACGCCCCAAAGGATTGGGCCGGATCCGGGGGATACACATGCGGGAAATCGGCGGGTCTCACCCACGGCAGCGAATCGAGCGGCAGGCGAAAGCCCATCGGCGAGTCGCCGGGCACCAGGTAGCAGCGCTCGCTGCGCAACGGCCAGGGTCCGCTTTGCCAGGGAGCGCCCTCGGCGGCCTTGGCGAGAGGCAGCACGAATCCCACGGCCCGGTCGAGCGTGCGGTCGAGGATCCGTCCCAGACGGTCACGCTCCCCGGGGTCGGTCAGCGTGGCGGTCGACAGATCGACATTGGCCGGGAGCTTGCGCTCGCGCCACAGATAATAGAGCGCATCTTCGAACGCCGCGAACACATGGTCCTCGCCCAAACTCAACCGCCGTGCGACCTCGTGCAACAGCCGCGAAGCGTTCCCCGCGGCGCCGGGATATTCGCGGGTTTCATCGGCGATGAGCGCCGCGTCGTTCCACAGGGCCTCGCCGTCTTTACGCCAGAAACAGTTGAGCGACCACCGCGGCAACGGTTCGCCGGGATACCACTTCCCTTGGCCGAAGTGCGCGAGGCCGCGCGGCGCATAGCGATCTTTCAGCCGGCGGAACAGCTGCGAGGCGATGGTGCGCTTGTTCTCGCCGAGCGCGGCGGTGTTCCACTCGGGTGCCAACAAGTCCTCGCTCGACACGAAGGTGGGCTCGCCGCCCATGGTCAGACGCACGTCGTGGCCGCTGAGATTCTGATCCACCTGCTTGCCGAGAGCATCGATGGCCTGCCATTGCTCCTCCGTATAGGGCTTGGTGACGCGCGGCGCCTCCCAGATGCGCTCGACCTTCATGAGGTACTCGAAGGCGGTCTCGCAGGTCTCGACGATGCCGGTGAGCGGCGCCGCGGATTGCGGCTCCGGCGTACACGCGAGCGGGATGTGTCCCTCGCCGGTGAGCAATCCCGAGGTGGCGTCGAGTCCGATCCATCCGGCACCCGGCAAGTACACCTCGCACCAGGCGTGCAAGTCGGTGAAATCCCGGCTGGGCCCGGCGGGGCCGTCGCTGGGCTTCAAGTCCGAGGTGAGCTGGATGAGATAGCCGGAGACGAATCGCGCGGCGAACCCCAGATGGCGCAGGATCTGCACCAGAAGCTCCGCGGAGTCCCGGCACGATCCAGAGCGCTTCTCGAGCGTCGCCTCCGGCGACTGGACGCCCGGCTCCAGCCGGATCACGTACTTCACTTCGGCCGCGAGGCGGCGATTCAGATCGACCAGAAAATCAATCGTGACTTGCGGCGCCCGTGCAATGCCCGCGAGATATTTTGCCAGCCGGGGCGTCGGCGGCTGAAGGGTGCGGAACGGCGCCAGCGCGCGCTCTTCGATGGGCTGGTAACTGAAAGGGAATTTTTGCGCGTAGTCCTCGAGGAAGAAGTCGAACGGATTGAGCACGGCCATCTCGGCCACCAGGTCGACTTCGATGCGAAGTTCTCTGGAGGGTTTGGGGAATACGACCCGGGCCAGATAGTTCGCCTCCGGGTCCTGCTGCCAGTTGATGAAGTGCTCGGAGGGCACGATGTTGAGGGAATAGGACAGGATCCGGGTGCGGCAATGCGGAGCGGGGCGCAGACGGATGATCTGCGGCCCAAGCACGACTTGCCGGTCGTACCGGTAATGCATGACGTGGTTGAGTGCGACGTGGATCGACATGCGTTCAGTTCGGCGCCGCGGTCGCGCGCGCCGAACTCCAACGTTCCGCGGCGGCGCCTCGTTGCCGGTCGACGGTGTCGTGAATGAATCGCAGCTTATCGATCGCCGGCACGGACAGCACGAAAGGGTAGCTGTCGGCAAGTCCGAGGCCGCGGCTCAGGTTGTTCAATACATAGGTCAGCGAAAACCAGGACTCGATCATCGAGTCGAAGTCGCGGTAGCCGGGGTTCAGTGGATCCAGCGGCGGCTGCATGCGAGGTTCATCGCTGCGCTTGGGCCGCAGCGCCAGGCCTGCGGCGCCGGCGGTCTCGAGTGCATCGACCATGTGCATGTAGTGCGCCCAGGACTCCGCCCAATCCTCCCAGGGATGCATGGTGGCATAAGCGCTGATGAAATTGCGCTCCCAGTGCGGCGGTGGACCGTCCCGATAGTGTCTTTGGAGAGCCGCCGGGTAGTCGGCGCGCTCGTCGCCGAAGGCCGCGCGGAAGGCTTCCAGCAGGGGGCCGTTTGCGATCAGCCGATCCCAGAAGTAATGGCCGATCTCGTGACGGAAGTGCCCCAATAGAGTGCGGTACGGCTCCTTCTGCAGGGTGCGTTCCTTTTCTCGGTGGACGTCGTCGGCCTCCGCAATATTGAGCGTAATCAAACCGTTGTCGTGACCGGTCAGTACGCGCTTGGCGTCGCCGTCGGAGTCATCCTCGAGAAATTCGAAGGCCAGTCCCCGGTCCCCATCGTCGCTCTTCGGTATGACCGGCAAGCCGAGGCCCAGCAAGGTGTACAGCATGCGTCGTTTTGCAACCTCCAGGCGGAACCAGGCATGGGCATTGCGATCCGTGGATAGATCGGGAATCACCCGGTTCAGCCGGCACGAGCGGCAGAAATCGCAAGTGTCATCCGCGGGTACGGCCCAGTTGCACACGCTCACACGGTCGAAATTCGCGCACAGGCGATAGCCCCGCGACTCGGCTCCTCGAGGCTCCGTTCGCCAGAGCCCGTCGGGACTCTGGGTCAGCGCGGCCATGAGGCCGCGATTGGGCAAGAATGCGAGCGAGCGATCGCAGTTGAGACAACGTACATTCTCGAAGAAGATCAAATTTTGGCAGTGGGTGCAGTGAAATGTTTTCATCGCGGATCTCGTTGCGAGATCCGTCCATTGTCTTTGAAAGCGAGGCGATCGGGGAGAAATCTCGCGCTTTTTCGCCGCACCGCAAGTCAGGCGGGACGCCTACGCCGGAAGTCTCGAAATTCCTACGCGGCCCGTCCCGGGAACATGCCATAAAGGCCCAGGCTCGGCGGATGCCGCACCCCGGGGATGTCATGGACATTCGTTTTGGATACCAATTGGTTTACACCTGCACCCAACCGGTGCCGATGATCCTGATGCTGCACGCTCATCGGAGCCGAAGCGCGGATTTGCTGCAGCCGGACCACATGGTCACGGATCCCGAAGTGCCGCTCGACACCTATGCGGACACTTTCGGCAATACCTGCACTCGCATTCTCGTCCCGGCGGGAGGCATCCGGCTGACCGCCGACGCGTTGATTCGCGACACGGGCCTTCCCGACCCAACATTTGCCCACGCCCAGGAGCATGCCGTGGAGGCGCTGCCCCACGAAGTGTTGTTGTTTCTCCTGGGCAGCCGCTACTGCGAGACGGAGAGGCTCATGGACGAGGCGTGGCGCCTGTTCGGCCATGTCGCCCCCGGGTGGTCGCGGGTACAAGCGGTGTGCGATTTCGTGCACCAACACATCGCGTTCGGCTACGACTTCGCGCGGCCGACCAAGACCGCCGTGGAGGCGTACACCGAGCGCCAGGGCGTGTGCCGGGACTATGCGCACCTCGCGATCACGCTGCTGCGCTGCCTCAACGTCCCGGCCCGCTATTGCACCGGCTATCTCGGCGATATCGGCGTGCCGGTGACCGATGCCGTCATGGATTTCTCCGGATGGCTCGAGGCCTACATCGGCGGTGCGTGGCAAACCTTCGATCCGCGCAACAACCAGCGCCGGATCGGCCGGATACTGATCGCCCGGGGACGCGATGCCGCGGATGTGGCCATCAGCACCGCGTTTGGGCTGAACACTCTGCAGGAATTCCGCGTGTGGACCGACGATGTCTCGGCGTCAGGAGCGTTTGCGACCCTTGGTTGGCTTGACAGCCGCACGCGCTTTGTCGGCTGACTTTGACGGTGTGGGGGTGGTGGCGTCGGTGTGCAACGACAACAAGGACTCCAGCAGACTCTCATCCGTGCTCGAGCAGACGCCCAGGACCACGGCCTCTTCCCGCCCCTCCGCGGTGACGTAGGCGTGTCCCATGTTGCTGTCGAGGTAGATTGACTCGCCCACATTGAGAATCACCGGATCGTAGAACTCGGTGAGCACTTTGATGCTGCCTTCAAGAACGTAGATGTATTCTTCGCCGGAGTGGTGCACGAGAGATCCGAACTCCTCCGCACTCTTGGCGTGTATACGCGTCACGATGGGGATCATTCGTTTGCGCCGCAATTCGGGGCATAGATAGTAGTAATCGTAGTTCTTCGTGCTCACGCGCACCGCGTCTTCGGTCCGTCCAATGCTGCGGCGGGCTGTCACGGCCGGTTCGACTCCCCCGGTGGTATCGGCGAACAATTCCGATATCCGGATATTGAGCCGCTGACTGAGCTGCACGAGCTTGTCATAGGTGAGCGTCAGATGATCGTGCTCGACCTTGGACAAAGTCGACACGGGTATGTCGGTGCGCTGACTCATTTCCTTCAGCGTCCACCTGTTTCGCAGGCGCAGCGAGCGCAATAGGCTCCCTAGGGTCGAGTGGCGCGCTTTTGCGTCCATGTCAGAAATTTCCAATCGGAATCATTGAGTTAAAGCATACAGGTGGAAAGCCACAGGTCAACCATCGAACTCTGCAGAGACGCCGCCATTTTATTTCACATGTCCGATCAATCGCATGAATCGACCGGCTGATTGATAGCTTGACACAGATGATCCTGATTAGAGAATTATGTTTGACAATTCTCTAATCAGGATCATACTCGCCCAAACACGACGTCTGGGGATCGAGTCGTGTCGTTGCGCGCACGGCTGCCCGGAAGGCATGTGAGCGGACACGAAGAACAAGACAGGGGGAAACATGAATACGACTCTCAAGCTCGCAGTACTCGCCGCATTGGGCGTGGCCGGACCTTTCCTATCTCAGGAAAGCGCGGCGCTCGACGCAACCCCGGCGGCGACGGACAGCGATGCGCTGACCACCATCGTCGTTACCGCGGAGAAGCGCGAAGAACCCCTCAAAGATGTGCCGATGAGCGTTACCGCCCTGGGCGGCGATTCCCTCGACATGATGCAAGCCAGAGACTTCAGCGACTACGCGGCCCTGGTGCCGGGCCTCTCGATCACGAGTTCCCAGCCCGGCCTCACTCGCCTGACCCTGCGCGGCCAAAACAGCGGCGGCGTCGGTTCGACCGTCGCGGTGTACATGGACGAGTCTCCATTCGGTTCGAGCACGGCCTTGCTCAACGGCTCCATCATCACCGGCGACTTCGATACCTGGGACCTGCAGCGCATCGAAGTATTGCGTGGGCCGCAGGGCACCTTGTACGGCGCCAACAGCGAAGGCGGTCTCCTGAAATTCGTCAGCACGGCGCCGGTTCTGGGTAAATTCTCCGGCGAGGCCGAGACGACAGGGGAGAGCGTGAGCGGCGGCGGGGACGGCGGCGCCATACGCGGCGTCGTCAACCTGCCGATCGGCGACAAGCTGGCGCTGCGCGTCAGCGGCTATGACCAGGATGTCGCCGGGTACATCGATGATCCTTCGCTCGGCAAAAAGGACTTGAATGACGGCCACAAGGAGGGCGGCCGCGCCGCGCTGCTGTACGTGCCGACGGATGATCTGTCCATTCAGTTGACGGCGACTTCGCAGCAATCGAAGTACGATGGGACCAACACGGTCGACATCAACCCCGTGACCCTGCAGCCTGTGCACGGCGACTTGACGCAGCAGCGCTATCTTCCCGAACCCAGCGAGTCCAAGTACGAGAACTATAACGCGACCATCGATTGGAACACCGGACCGTTCAGTGTCCTGTCCACCACGAGCTACGGAATTCTGAATTTCGACTACGTGACCGATGCCACGTCGATCCTGGCCGCGCCCGGCGTGACTTATGGCGAGGCTCTCGGCGGCATCGGCATCTACGAAGACAACAATGCGGGGTTGAAGAAGTTCACGCAAGAGATACGTCTCGCATCGCCGTCGACGAATCAGCTGGAATGGCAGGTCGGTGGTTACTACACCCACGAGATCGGCGAGTTGATCCAACACTTGAATGGCGTGGGCCTTCCGACCACTCCGGCAGGCAACCCGTATGCAGGCCTCGGGTTGGAAGCCGTGCTGCTGGATTCCACTTACAAGGAAACGGCCGGCTTTGCGAACCTCACCTACCATTTCAACCCGCAATTCGACATCCAGGCGGGCGGCCGATACTCGAACAATGATCAATCGGCGACGGAAAACGTCTCGGGTCCGTTATATGGTGCCGCTACGGCCTTCACCACGCCTTCCAATGGCGACGTCTTTACCTATTCGTTTGCGCCGCGCTGGCACGTGGATGCGAACACCATGGTGTATGCGCGCGTCGCCACGGGATATCGGCCGGGCGGCCCCAATGCGCAGCCCATCGCGCCGCCGCCCGGCTTTCCGCGGGAGTACGGCGCCGACAAAACCGTCAACCTGGAACTCGGCGTTCGATCGACCCAACTCGACGGACGGCTATCCATCGACGTCGCGGCCTTTCACGTCGATTGGAAGGACATTCAGCTGTTCGAAACCGTCGACAATCTCGGCGTCAACGCCAATGGCGGCAAGGCGCGATCGCAGGGCGTGGAATGGACATTCGCCTATATACCCGTGCACGGTTTGACCCTCGGCTGGACCGGGGCCTATACCGACGCGAACCTGACCTCGCCCGCGCCGGCGGTCAACGGTAATCCCGGCGACCCGCTACCCTATGCGCCGAAGTGGAGTACGGCGCTCGACGGCGAATACGACTGGGATCTGTTCGCCAATCTCAAGGGGTTCGTCGGCGGCGTCTGGAGCTATGTCGGTTCGCGCAGCACCGACTTCGCGAGCTCGCCCACGGACGGGCAGTTGGTGCTGCCGAGCTACAACACTTTCGAGGCGCGCGTTGGTGTCGACAGCGCGCACTACCGAGTGATGCTCTATGGCAAGAATTTGGGCAACAAGCGCGGTATCAGCAGCTACGTCAGCGACGATGCGCCGGGCCCCGCGGGTGAACTCACGGTGATTCAGCCGCGCACCATCGGCGTGACTCTGACCGCGAAATTTTAAGCGCGCCGCAGGAATGAGCACGAATCGGGATCTGCAGATGCCGGAGATGACGGATTTACCTCACCCGTATCTGCTGTTCCTCGGCGATACCACCGAGCCGGCATTTGCCAAGACCGCATTCGGGCTGCGCGACTGGGCGCTGGATCGTTGCGTGGGCGAATGGTCGTGCGCCGGTGCAACGGTGACGACGGGACTGCCGCGGCTGACTCCCAAGGAAGCCCGCGCACGCGGTGCGCGTTCGCTGTTGATCGGCGTGGCCAATTCCGGGGGGTTCATCAGCGAAAGTTGGATGCCCTCGCTGATCGAGGCGCTCGAATCCGGCCTCGACATCATCAGCGGCATGCACAACAAGCTCAACGACACGCCGCAATTGAAGAGTGCGGCGGAGCGGCGCGGCCGCAGGCTGATCGACGTGCGCACGCCGCCGCGCAATATACCGATCGCCACGGGGCGCAAGCGATCGGGCAAACGTCTGCTCACAGTGGGCACGGATTGCGCACTGGGCAAGAAGTACACGGCGCTCGCTTTGGCGCGGGAATTCGCCGGGCGCGGCGTCGACGCCGATTTTCGAGCGACCGGGCAAACCGGCATCATGATCTCGGGCCGCGGGATTCCGATGGATGCGGTGGTTGCGGATTTCTCGGCCGGCGCCGCGGAGATGCTCACTCCGGATGCGCCCGAGCAGCACTGGGACGTGATCGAAGGGCAGGGCTCGTTGTTCCACCCCGCCTACGCGGGGGTTTCCTTGGGTCTCCTGCACGGCAGCCAACCCGACATCATCGTCGTCTGCCATCGGCCGGGGCGAGAATACGTCCTCGGCAACTCCGGTTACACCCTGCCGAGCATCGACGAAACCATGGAATTGAATCTGCGGCTCGGCAGCCGCACCAACGCGGCGATTCGCTGCGCCGGCATCAGCTTGGATACTTCGCAGCTCGATGCAGCAGTGGCGCACCGCCTGCTTGCCGACCAGCGCGCGCGATATCGACTACCGGTCGCCGACCCGATTCGAGGCGGTGCGGCATTCGAAGCACTGGTCGACGCCTGTCTCGGCACCCTCAACTCAGCGAACACCATCGGATAAAGGTATGCACAAGATAAAAGTTCTGGCGGCTGCTCTTCTGACGTTGGCGGCGGCAGCAACGGCCGCACGAGGCGGTACGGCCGACTCCGCCGCGGCCGCATTGACCGCCGACGATGTGAATGCCTGGCTCGACGGCTACATGCCGTATGCGCTGCACACGGGCGACATCGCCGGCGCAGTCGTCGCCGTGGTCAAGGACGGACAAATTCTGACCGAAAGGGGTTACGGCTACTCGGACGTCGCCAAGCGCGCACCGGTCGATCCGAAGCTGACGCTGTTCAGGCCGGGATCGGTTTCGAAGTTGGTTACCTGGACCGCCGTGATGCAGCTCGTCGAGCAGGGGAAAATCGATCTCGACGCCGACGTCAATCAGTACCTCGATTTCAAGATTCCGGCGCGCGACGGCAAGCCGATAACGATGCGCAATCTGATGCAGCACGTCGCCGGCTTCGAGGAGCAGGCCAAGAACATCATGTCCGAGGACCCCAAAGGCCCCGGCTACGAAGCGCTGCTCAAGCAATGGGTGCCCGAACGAGTCTTTGCCCCCGGTACCACTCCGGCTTACTCAAATTACGGCGCGTCGCTCGCGGGATACATCGTCCAGCGCGTGTCCGGCGAATCCTTCGATGACTACCTGGACAAGCATATCTTCGCGCCGCTCGAGATGACGCACTCGAGCTTTCGCCAGCCCCTGCCCGCGAATCTCGTGCCGTTGATGTCCAAGGGCTACGAACTCGCCTCGGACGAGCCGCACGTCTTTGAAATCGTCGGGCCGGCCCCCGCCGGGTCGCTGTCTTCTCCGGCCGAGGATATGGCGCATTTCATGATTGCGCATCTGCAAAACGGCGAATACCACGGCAACCGCATACTGCGCGCTGAAACCGCCGAGATGATGCACAACAGCCCGCTCACCACGCTGCCGCCGCTGAATCGGATGGAGCTGGGCTTTTTCGAAACCAATATCAATGGGCACGAGGTGATCGGGCATCTCGGCGATACCCAATATTTCCACACCTCGCTGCATCTGTTTCTCAAGGAAAACGTCGGCTTCTACGTTTCCTTCAACAGCCCCGGCAAAGCGGGCGCGGCCGGCAGTCTGCGCAACGCATTGTTCCAAGATTTCGCCGATCGTTACCTCCCGGCGAATGAAACGAAGTCCGGTGTCGATGATAAAACCGCGGCCATCCATGCGGCGATGCTGAAGGGCACCTGGGTGAACTCACGCGGTTCCCAGTCGAATTTCATAGCGGCACTCGGGCTGGTTGGACAGACCAAGGCCGGAATCGACAAGAAGGGTGGGCTGGTGCTGCCCTTCCCGGGATTGAACGGCAAACCGCGGCGCTGGGTTGAGATATCCCCATTTATCTGGCGCGATACCGGGGGTCATGATCTGCTCGCGGTCAAAGTGGCCGACGGCAAAGCCGTCCGCTTCAGCTTCGATGAGCTGTCGCCGTTCATGGTCTTTTATCGCGTGCCCTGGTATCAGGACAGCGCATGGCTGCTGCCGGCGCTGAGCGCAAGTCTTGCCGCCCTGCTGATCACCGCGTTGACGTGGCCGATCGTTGCCATCGTGCGCCGCCGCTACGGTGCGGCGCTGGCGCTCGATCCGAAGTCGCTGCGCGCCTATCGCCTGAGCAAGATTGCGGCCATTGCGATCGCCGCCGCCTTCGGGACATGGGCGTTGACGCTGACTCTCATGATCAATGACATCAACAATCTCGGCTCCAAGTTCGATTCGGTCGTGCGCTTTGCGCAGATTTTCGGCATCGTCGCCTTCATCGGCGGCTTCGGCGTGATGCTGTGGCACGTATGGACGGTGTGGAGCGGCGCGCGCCGCTGGCCGGCCAAAGTGTGGAGCATCGTACTCGCGCTGGCCGCGTTCTTCGTGCTGTGGGTTGCGTTCGCGTTCAATCTCATCGGCTTCGGGCTGTACTATTGATGGGCGCGCTGAGACTCAGCGTAGCCGTGGAAAAATTGCGGCTCTCCGCACCGTTCCGCATCTCGGGTTTCGTTTTCGAAGAGCAAGAGGTCGTCGTCGTGACCCTCGAAGACGAATCGCACAGCGGCAGGGGTGAGGCGTCGGGCGTCTACTATCTGGGCGATACCGCGGGGTCCATGGTGGCCGCGATCGAGGGTGCGCGTGCGGCGATCGAGGCGGGCATCGATCGTGCGGCGCTGCAAAACCTGCTGCCGCCGGGCGGCGCCCGCAATGCGGTGGATTGCGCCTTGTGGGAGCTCGACGCGCAGCGCCGGCGCATGCCGGTGTGGAAGCTCGCCGACTTGCGCGCGGCGAAGCCGCTGGTGACCACGTTTACCCTGGGTGCCGAAGATCCGGCCGTGATGGCCGCCGGCGCACGCAAGTATGCACAGGCGCGCTCTCTGAAATTGAAACTAACCGGCGATTTGGACTTGGACCTCGCGCGGGTGCGGGCCGTGCGCGCCGCGCGTCCCGAGGTGTGGATGGGAGTGGATGCCAATCAGGGCTACGGCATCGATGCGCTGGAGGGCCTGTTGGCCGGACTCGCGCCCGCGCGTATCTCGCTGTTGGAGCAACCGCTCAAACGCGGCCGGGAAGCGGATCTCGACGGCTTCGCCTCACCGATCCCGATCGCCGCGGATGAAAGCGCGCTCAAGTTGGGCGATCTGGCCGGTCTCGTGGGCCGTTTCAACATGGTGAATATCAAGCTCGACAAGTGCGGCGGACTGACGGAGGGCCTTGCGATGGCACAGGAGGCACGCCGCTTGGGGTTGGGAGTCATGGTCGGCAACATGGTCGGCACCAGCCTTGCGATGGCTCCTGCATTCGTGCTCGGTCAACTTTGCGATGTAGTCGATCTCGACGGGCCGATATTTCTCGCCCAGGATCGAGCGCCCAGCGTGATCTACGACAATGGGACCGTGTGGAGCGGCGACGATGTGTGGGGGGCAACGCACGCGGGCCGTGCATGAGCGCGAACCAGCCCGCCTGGTTCGGTCAGCCGCGCGGACTGACCATCCTGTTTCTGACCGAGATGTGGGAGATATTCTCCTACTACGGCATGCGTTCGCTTCTGGTCTACTACATGACCAAGCAGTTGGCTCTAGGACAGGAAAGGGCCTCGTTCATTTACGGCACCTACACGGCGATGGCCTACTTCACGCCGATACTCGGCGGCGCCATCGCGGATCGCTGGCTCGGCAAGAGGCGCGCAGTGATCATCGGCGGCAGCATCATGGCCGCCGGTCATTTCATGATGACGTTCGAGCCGGCGTTCTACTTGGCGCTGGCGACGATCGCACTCGGCAACGGCTTGTTCCTGCCGAGCCTACCAAGCCAAATCAATGACCTGTATCGCCCGGACGACCCGCGGCGAGGCTGGGCCTACAACGTCTACTATGTCGGTATCAACATCGGCGGGTTCCTGGCTCCCCTGGTGTGCGGCACGCTCGGGGAATTCTACGGCTGGCACTGGGGTTTCGGTGCGGCGGGAGTCGGGATGCTGGCGGGCCTGATCATCTACATTGCGGGCGGCAAGTACCTGCCGGAGCAGCGGCCCGCTGCGCGCGTGGAGGCGCCGGGCGCAGCTTCCGCGAGCAACCATCGCTCCGCGAGTAGCCATCGCTCCGCGAGCAGCCATCGCTCGACGAGCAGCCATCGCTCGACCTTGCTCCTGCTGTTTGCGATCGGTCTCGCCGTGACGGTGTTTCGCGCCGCCTACGAACAGGTGGGCAACACGGTGGCGCTGTGGGCCGATGTCGGCGTCAATCGCGCGACCCCTTTGTTCACCATACCGATGACCTGGTTCCAGTCGCTGAATCCTCTGCTCGTATTCATGATGACGCCGTTGTTGCTCGCGCGTTGGCGCCGCCAAGCCGATGCGGGACGGCCTCAGTCATCGATGCGCAGAATGGCGATCGGGGCGCTGATGGTGGGCGGCGCGTATCTGCTGCTCGCCATCGTCGCCTTGGAGGCCGGGCCCGGGCGCGCGAACTGGCTGTGGCTCGCGTTGTTCTTCGTGATCTTCACCCTGGGTGAGCTGCACATCCTGCCGACGGGTCTCGGTCTTTTCGCCCGGTTGGCGCCGGCCGGATTCGGCGCGACCACGGTGGCAGCGTGGTTTCTCGCGATCTTCAGCGGCAGCCTGACAGCGGGAGCCGTCGGCGCGCTGTGGGGCGCCACCACACATGCCCGCTTCTTCGTCTTGCTGACCGGCATCGCTGCGCTGGCGGCAGGCATGCTGCTCGCTCTCGACCGCGCAACGCGACGCATCGAATCGGCTCGAGCCCGCGAGGCGGACCCCTTGGCGCCAATTCAACCGGAGTACCCATGAATCGTACAGCTCTCGCCGTGCTGATGCTCGCCCTCGCCGCGACGGCGCAGGCCGCGCCACCCGACGCCTTCGCCGCTCGGGTCGACAAATTGCGCAAGGACATCGGCATCCCCGGCATGGCGATCGCCATCGTCGAGGGCGGCAAAGTCACTCTCGCCCAAGGCTTCGGCGTTCGGGCCCTGGGTTCGCCGACACCGGTCGATGCGGACACCATTTTTCCGACGGGCTCCACCGGCAAGGCGTTCACAGTGGCGGCGCTCGGCATACTCGTCGATGAGGGCAAGATCGGCTGGGACGACAAGGTGATCGATCGCCTGCCGGGATTTCAGATGTACGATCCTTGGGTTACACGCGAGATGACCATCCGTGACTTGCTCGTGCATCGCAGCGGACTGGGGCTCGGCGCCGGTGATCTCTTGTTCGTGCCGCGCACGAATTTAACTCGTGCCGAGTCGGTACGCAGGCTGCGCTACATCAAGCCGGCAACGAGCTTTCGCAGCGTCTTTGCCTACGACAATATCCTTTACATGGTCGCGGGCCAGTTGATCGAAGCCGTGAGCGGCGAAACCTGGGAGAAGTTCGTCGCCGAACGCGTTCTCAAGCCCGCCGGCATGCTGCATTCCACCAGCGACAATGAGGTGCGGTTCGCGACCACGGATCGCGCCCAGCCGCACGCACGGGTAAAAGGAGCCTTTCGCGGCATCGGCGAGCAGGCTCGCCTCGATGAGCGCGACGATCTGGGGCGCACGGCGGCGCCTGCCGGCGGACTTGCGATCAGCGCCAATGACATGGCGCGCTGGCTGCTGATTCAACTGGACGGCGGCAAACTGCCCGGCGGCAACGGCAGATTGTTCAGCGAAGCGGCGCACGAAGAGATGTGGCGGCCCATGGTTCTGCAGCCTATCACGCCGCGGCCGGAAAACTTAAAGCTGACGCAGCCGATGTTCAATACCTACGCCCTCGGTTGGGATGTGCGGGACTATCGCGGCGCCAAGATCGTCTGGCATGGCGGCGCGGTATTCGGGTTTCTCGCGGCGGTGGTGCTGATTCCGGAGAAGCACGTCGGCTTTTCCATCCTGATCAACAGCGAGGACGGTGAGATCATCAACGGCCTGTTGTTCGAATTGCTGGATTTCTATCTGGGTCGACCTGCGAATGACTGGCCGGCAAAATTCAGGGCGCTGAAGCAGCAACGTTTGGGCGATGCGATGAAGTCTTTCCAATCGACCGCGGCGAGCCCTGCCAACGTCGGGCCTTCTCTTGCGCTCCAACGCTACGCAGGAACCTATGCCGATCCCTGGTACGGCAAGATAGACATCACGCAAGTCGACGGAAAACTCACGATCGACTTCAAATCAACACCGCGCATGGGCGGTATACTCGAGCATTGGCAGTACGACAGTTTCATCACCCGCTTCGACGACAAGACGATTGAGCCGGCTTACGTGACCTTCGGTCTGGATGCCGACGGCAAGGTGGAGCGAATCACGATGAAGCCGGTGTCGCCCGTCGCCGACTTCAGTTACGACTACCAGGATCTCTTGTTCACGCCGATCGAAACGTCGAAATGAGCGAGCCGCGGGCGGTGACCACGGGACAGGGTTCGTGGTTTCAGCGCTATTTGCTGCCGGGCCTCGCGTTCAAAGCAGTGGTGATCGGGGGCGGTTACGCAACGGGACGCGAACTCGCCGAGTTCTTCATGCCCAGCGGACCGCAGGGAGGCCTGCTCGGAATTCTGCTCGCCATGCTCATCTGGAGCGCCGTATGTGCGGTTACATTCTGCCTGGCGCGCGTGACCGGCAGCTGGGACTACAGGACGTTCTTCAAGGGCCTGCTCGGGCCCTGCTGGCTGATCTTTGAGGCGGCGTACGTGCTGTTCATGATCTTGATTTTGGCGGTGTTCGGCGCGGCCGCGGGCGCAATCGGAGCGGCGGTTCTGGGCTGGCCGCCGCTCGTGGGCACGCTGTGCCTGATCGTGGGTATCATCTTGTTTTCCGCCTACGGCAACGCCTCCGTCGAACGATTATTCAAGTGGGTCTCCATTTTTCTCTACGGCGTCTACGCGATATTTGTCGGACTCTCGCTGTTCACATTCGGCGACCGAATACTCGCGAATCTGGCGATTCCCGCGCCCATGAGCGGGTGGGCTGCCGGAGGGCTGACCTATGCGAGCTACAACTTGGTGGGAGCGGTGATCATCCTTCCCGTGCTTCGGCATCTTCGCGGCAACAAGGATGCGCTCGCGGCGGGCTTGCTCGCCGGCCCTCTGGCCATGATACCCGCGCTGTTGTTTTTCATTTGCATGGTTGCGTACTACCCGCAAATAGCCGGCGAGGCGCTGCCCTCCGATTTCCTGCTCACGCGCCTGAATTTTCCCGCGTTCCACTTTCTGTTCCAGCTGATGATCTTCATGGCGCTGCTGGAAAGCAGCACGGGGTTCGTGCATGCCATCAACGAACGGGTGGCGCTCGCTTATTCTACGCGCCGAGGCCGAATCCTTCCGGTGGCCGCACGCGCCTGCATCACGGGCGTTCTGCTCATCGGATCGATCTTTCTTGCGGCCCGCTTCGGTTTGGTAACGTTGATCGCGCGGGGCTATCGGGCGCTCGCTTTTGTGTTTCTCGGCATCTTCGTGTTGCCGGTAATGACCTTGGGCCTGCGACGGCTGTGGAAGGAGTGGTGATGAACAACTGTCGGGAGATTGAAATGACTCACGGTGCGCCGCGGCGCTGGATACGACACTGTGCCGTGTTTGCCGCGGCGCTGAGTGCAGGGAGCGGAGCGGTCTGGGCGGCGAGCCCGCAGGTACACGACGTGGTCATCCGCAATGCGATGATCTACGACGGGTCCGGCGACAAGCCCTATGCCGGCGAGATTGCGATCGACGGCGATCGCATCGCCTATGTCGGTGTGCAGCGCGCGCTCGAGGGGCGCAGCGAGGTCGATGCTCACGGCCAGGCCGTTGCGCCGGGCTTCATCGACATGATGGGCCATTCCGAGGAATCGCTGCTGATCGACGGTCGAGCCGTCAGCGGCTTGAAGCAGGGCATCACTCTCGACGTGTTTACCGAACTGTCCATGGGCCCGCTGTCCCCGGAGATGGCTCGCCAGATGACCCAGCGTCAGGGCGACCTGAAGTACGAGGTGACCTGGCGCAGTCTTGGTGAATACCTGGATCACCTGCAAACGCGGGGAATCGCGCCCAACGTGGCGAGCTTCGTCGGCGAGGGCGAGGTGCGGGTGAATGTTCTCGGCGAGGGCGACGTCACACCGTCGCCCGACCAACTGACCGCGATGCGCGGCCTCGTTCGCCAGGCGATGGAACAAGGAGCGATGGGCGTCACCACCGCGTTGATCTACGCACCGATGAACTATGCCAAGACGCCGGAACTCATTGCGATGGCGCAGGAATCGGCGCGCTGCGGCGGCATGTATACCGCCCATATGCGCAGCGAAGGCGACCATATCGAAGAGGCGGTGCAGGAGACCATCGATATCGCCCGCGCCAGCGGCGCTCCCGCGGAAATCCATCACTTGAAGCTCATAGGCCGCTCGAACTGGGGCAAGCTCGACAAGGTGGCGGGCATGATCAACGCGGCGCGCGCCTCCGGCGTGCGTATCACGGCCGACATGTACATGTATACCGCCGGCGGCACGTCGTTGGACGCGTCCATGCCTCCGTGGGTTCACGATGGCGGGCCGGAAGCCATGGTTGCGCGCCTCAAAGATCCCGCGATTCGCGCCAAGGTGCTCACGGCGATGCGCGAGGACCACCCCAAGGACTGGGAAAATCTGTACCGTCAGGCGGGTGCGGACGGCATGCTAATCTTGGCGGTCAAACAGGCCGCCCTCAAACCGCTGATCGGCAAGACAATCACCGAGATTGCAAAGATGCGCGGCGTCAGCCCCGAGGATGCAATCATCGATCTCGTGATCGAGGATGACGCGGGCGCCGGTGCCGCCTATACCATCATCAGCGAGGATAATATTCCGCGGGAACTGGCGCTGCCCTGGGTCAGTTCGGGCTCCGATGCGGAATCGAGCGCGCCGGAGGGTGTATTTCTGCTTTCCTCCACGCATCCGCGCGCCTATGGAAACTTTGCGCGCCTGTTCGCCAAGTATGTGCGCGAGGAGCACGTGCTGTCGGTCGAGGAAGCCGTGAGGAGACTCTCCGCGCTGCCCGCCGATGTATTGTCGCTCAACGATAGGGGCCGCTTAAAGAACGGCGCCTTTGCCGACATCGTGATATTCGACCCCAAGACATTTCAGGACCACTCCACGTACGCGAAGCCCATGCAGTATGCAACCGGTGTGACGGACGTCTTCATCAACGGCAAACTCGCCCTGCGCGATGGGGAGCCCACCGGAACCCTTCCCGGTCGCATTCTGCGCGGACGCGCTTGGACCGGCGCCTCGGGCGGCGGTTGCAGGGCGTCGGCCAAGGACTGGAGGTGGATCGATCAGCCGCCGGCGCGGTAATGGCCGCTCACTCGGCGCCGTAGGTCTTGACCAGGTAATCCACGATTGCCGGAATATCTTCGTCGGCAAACGGCGCTCCAAAGGGCGTTTTCATCTTTTTGACGGTGGCTTCCCAGTAGGTGCGCGGCGATGAGGCCGGCTGGTATTGCACGTATTGGGCGGAGTGACAAACCACACAGTCGCGCTGCACGAGCGCGTAACCCGGCAAATCGCTGGGCTTGAAGAATGCGGTTTCCGGCGGCAGCGTGATTTCCAGCGCCGAAGCCGTCGGCAAGGCAACGATCAGCCCAACAAGAAGAACCAGCCTCATATCGCGGAAACCGTCGTGGTTTCGACCACGTTGCGCATGTAACCGGCCGGGTTCCACCCCGCGATGATGGGCTGACTCTCGCCCCTCCGATTGAACGCACGCACTTTCAGCGAATAAAGCCCGCGCGTCGCGGGCTTGAACGGCATCGTCCAGGTCCGAAAGGAGTATTTCCCCAGGTCTCGACCCAAACGTGCATCGGCCCAGGAGCGTCCGCCGTCGGCCGAAAATTCCACCTTGGAGATACCGTATCCGCCGTCGAAGGCAATGCCTCGTACGGTGTTGCTGGAGCCGACCGGCACCTTACCGCCCTCGGCCAGACTGGTGATGAAGGAACGGACATTGAAGCGATTGATTGGAATCGTCGCCGTGGGCGCCGCGCCCGGTTGCACGCAGGCACAGGGGTTGTCCGGGATGCGATAGGCGCGACTCATCCAAAATCCGTCGTACGGCTTGTCGAGGACGCTGATGTCGGACAGATGCTTGACCCAGTAGGTTCCATAGTGTCCGGGGACAATCAGGCGCACCGGGTAGCCGTTCAACATCGGCAGGTCCTGTCCGTTCATCGCCCACGCGAGCATGACTTCGCCATCGAGGGCATGCTCGATGGCGAGTGCCTTGACGAAAGCCGGGCTGGATTCAAGCGGCGGCCGATCCAGTCCGGCGAACGTCACCTGCACGGCCCCCGTCTGTATGCCCGCCTTCTCGAGCACTGTCTTCAGCGGCACTCCGGTCCAGCGCGCATTGCCCATTGCGCCGTTCGAGAGCTGGCCGCCGTTGACGCGCGGAGTGAAGTAGCCGCGGCCGTTGCCCGAGCATTGATTGACGGCAACGTACTCCAGCGGCTCGGCAAGCTGCTTCAATTCATGGAGGGAGAACTGCACCGGGACGTTCACTTTGCCGGACACGCGCAGCCGGTAGGATTGCGCATCGACGGACGTGGGAATGCCGCTCCAGTGATAGCGCACGAAAAATGCATCGTTGGGAGTCAATGGTCCGTCATTGAATATCGAGAAGGGCGTTTCGAGCTGGGGTGGCCGGCTGGTGAGAACGATCAGGGGCCGCTTTTGCGGGAAGGCGACAAGATCGCGCTCGCCGTTTTGAAAGGGCAGCACGATATGTCCGGTGGCCGCTGAAGGGGCCGCGCCCGCTCGGGTCGTAACCACCGTTGCCGCCATCGCCCCCAGGGCTCTCAGCATGTCGCGGCGAGTCGGCCGAAGCTGCTTGGCTTGCATTCAGCCGAGCCAGCGTCCGAAGAATCTGAAGGTGCGGTCCCATGCCTGCTGCGACCAGACGGGATCGTATTGGGTGGCGGGAATCCGATGCGGCCCCACCGCGGTCTCGTTGGCGAAGGCATGATGTGCGAGATAGCGATGGAAATCGAAAGCGACGCCGGCGGTGCGCAGCTTGTTCTGCAGTGCGTCGATGGTGGCGATCGGAAAAAACTCATCCTGTGTGGCCCAATGCCCTTGCAGCGGCGCCTTGATCTTGGTGGCGTCGATGTACTCGAGCGGCGGGCAGCCGTACCAAACCACGCCCGCGTCGATCTCCGGGGCCGCGCACACGCTGAGCAGCGTCAGGGCGCCCCCCATGCAAAAGCCGGTTACGCCGACCTTGGTGCTGCGTGTCTTCAAGTACTGCACGGCACCCCGGATATCCTGAGAAGCCGCTTCGCCGAAATTGAGGCCCGTCATGAGATGGTGTGCTTCTTCGGCCTCGACAGTGGCCTTACCGCGGTACAGGTCGGGCACGAGGGCGAGATATCCCGCGGCGCCCAAGCGGTCGGCGACGCCGCGAATCTGGTCGTTGACTCCCCACCACTCCTGGATGACGACGATGGCCGGCGCGCCGGCAGGATGTGCCGGCTCGGCGAGATAGCCCGATAGTGTTTTTCCGTCAGGGCGATTGAACGAGATGGTCGTGCCCATTGCCAATTTCTCTTTCTGCCGAGGAGGATCGATACGTTCACACAATAGCCAACCGCGGGCAAGAAATGCTAGGGTACCGTGAAATCGCCGGCCTGAGGGGCAAGCCGATGACATTCCGCCATGGGACAGGATTGGGATCTGCGGCGTTCGGCTTGGCGGTTGCACTGCTGACGACTGCGGTGCGGGCGGACAATTTCGCCGGCATATATTACGACGCCCGCAAGGACCAAATCGTCGTGACCATGGCTTATCGCGGTTCGAATCCGGATCACACATTCTCGCTGAAATGGGGGCAGTGCAAGGAGCCGGCGGACGGCGGTGCGCGCGAGATCGTCGCGGAGGTCCTCGACAGTCAGTGGCAGGATGCGGCGACCCAAAATTTCAAGAAAACCACACGCTTCAGCCTGGCCGATTTGCAGTGTCGGCCGGCAAAACTGACATTGAGGACCGCGCCGCGATTCTATTACACACTGCAGATACCCGCGCGGCCGCAATGAGTGCGGCGGGCGCGAAAACCGACCCGGAGCCTCTCGTTTTACTGCGGGTGGCGAACGGCACAGCCCATCTAACCCTCAATCGCCCCGGTCAGTACAACGCGCTGTCCGAGCAGATGCTGGCTGCATTGCACAGCTCTCTCGAAGGGCTGGCCGACGATCCATCGGTGCGCGTCGTGGTGCTTGGCGGCGCAGGAAAAGTGTTTTGCGCAGGCCACGATCTCAGGGAAATGAAGGCCAATCCACGCTTGGACTACTATCAGCGATTGTTTGACGAGTGCAGCCGACTGATGATGAGGATTCAAACACTGCCGCAGCCCGTGATTGCCCGCGTGCACGGTATTGCCACCGCGGCGGGTTGTCAGCTGGTGGCCATGTGCGACCTCGCGGTCGCTGCGGATGACGCGCGGTTTGCGGTGTCCGGCGTCAACCTCGGACTGTTCTGCGCGACGCCCTCGGTTGCGCTCACGCGCAACGTAGGCCGCAAGGTCGCATTTGAAATGCTGGTGACGGGTGAGTTCATCGGTGCGGCGACGGCGATGGAGCGTGGGCTCATCAATCGAGCCGTGGCGGCGGATCGCCTCGATCAGGAGATCGAGGAACTCGCGGCTTCGATCGCTGCCAAGCCGCCCTTGGCAGTATCGACCGGAAAGGCATTGTTCTATCGTCAGCTAGAGTTGGGTACGGCTCCGGCGTACCAACTGGCAGGCCGTGCGATGGCTTGCAACATGATGGACGGGAGCGCACAGGAGGGAGTTTCCGCCTTTCTCGAAAAGCGCACGGCGAACTGGAGCACCAAGACCTCGACTTGATCGGTTGATGGCGACGTCAGCCGTGCAGGCGGCTTCGTGCCATCGCCTGCTATTCGGCGGTCATGATGCCGGCCAGGAGCAGGTCCTCTATCTTGTCATGGTCCTGGAATCTGGCGGTGAGCAATTCGATTCGCTGCGCCTTGAGCCCCTCCGCTTGACGCCGCAACTCTTGGCTTTCGAGCTGCAGCATATACTTGCGTTCGCCGTCGGTGCGCTCATTCAACTGCAGCGCCTCGGCGTCGCGCGATTCCGCCCTGAGCTTCAGTGACCTGATCTGCGACCAAAGACTATCGACCGGGTTCGTGCTGATGCCGAATCTGACCAGAAAGCCGTTGCAGTCGAGTTCGGTCTGGTCAACCACCATTTGCGACTCCATCACCGGTTCGCCCCTGCCCTGGATGGCCTCGAGCGTCGCCGCTCGCGGGGAGATGGCGATTTCGCCGCCGGGCCCGAACGGTCCTGTGAAGTGATAAACGTACTTGTCGGTCATTCGGCACTCCCTGTCGAGCGGGGTTGGAGCGACGCATTGTAGGTGTTACCCCGAATGCGTCTGTGCGTTGCCGAACATAGGATTGCCGGGGTGCAGCAGCAGCTCGTTGCCTTCGACGGACACCCGGGTATTCATGCCGGCGTCCTGGGAGCTGCGGGAGATGAACTCGGCGACCTCCGAGAAGCGGGAGTCTGTGGAATCGAGCATACGCGGCGCGCTGTCATCGCCGATCCACGCCGGTAGAAAGCGCACTTCCCACTCATCGCGGCTCATTCGCACGAGTTTCGCGATTCCGCTCATACGCGTCACCGGGGGAAGCGTGTAGAGCTGCTGCATGTTCCAGGCCGAATTGAGGCTGACCAGATTGCGGAAGCTCGCGCTGCGCGTGATCGCAGGATCCCAGATATGCGGCTGTTCGATGGCAAAGTTGCCGAGGCTGTAGAAAATGGGGCGGCCGCGGTGGAATTCCACGCCCTTCAAGAGATGCGGATGATGTCCGAGGACGGCATCGGCGCCGGCCTCGATCGCCGCATGCGCGACCTCGATTTGGTAGTCGGCCAAAGTGGTCGGCACCATGTGGATGCCCCAGTGCAGGGATACCAACACGACGTCGGCGACGCCGCGCACCGCGCGAATACCATCTAGCAGTGCTTCGAGATCGCGGCGATCGGCGAAGCTCTTGATGCGCGCCGGCGTACCGGGCTGATCCGGCTCGATTTGTTCGTATACGGTGTGCGCCCGCAGGGGTGCGCAGCCTGCTTTGTCGACCCCCGCGGCGTAGCCCTCCGGCAGAATCGAACTTGCCGCAAGAATGCCGATGCGCAGGCCGGCGACCTCGAGCAGGGCGGGTCGGCGAGCGGACTGCAGCGTTTCGCCCGCGCCGCACAACACGATTCCCGCAGCCGCCGCATGCCGCAGCGTGTCGTCAAACGCCTCGTAGCCGAAATCCAAGCAATGGTTGCCGGCAAACGACATGACACCGATGCCCGCCGCGCGCACCGCCTGCGCCATGGAAGGCGGCGCTCGCATCGCCAGCCTGGCGTTCGGCACCCGGGCGCCCCGCTCGGAGATCGTGGTTTCGAGTTGAGCGAAGCACAGATTCGCCCGGCGCAGCGTGGGCGCGCAATCGGCGAAGATCGATCCGCAGTCGCCTCGATTGACGCCCACGTCTCCGCACGCCATGAGCGTGATCATTGGGTGCGCGTAGCGGGTGGGCGATCGAAGAACATGACGCGGATGTAGCTGACCAGCACCGCCGCGAGCAGCAGCATGACTGCCACGAGCATGGTGGGCCCCGCAAAACTGCCGCTGCGCTCGCGCACGTAACCCACCACATGCGGCATCACCAATCCGCCCGAGCTTCCCGCGATATTGATGGCGACCGCCGCCACTGCAAACGTGCTGGAGGTCAATAGGGAGGTGGGCAGGGCCCAGAAGGCACCCTGCGCCGCGCCAAGCCCCAAACCCGCCAGGAACAACAATGCCAAGCCGGGGACGCCCGCACCGACCGCCCACGCCGCGATGATCGCAGCCGCCGACACGACGGCGGGGATGCTGATGTGCAAGAAGCGCTCGCCGGTTCGGTCCGAATGCCGGGAGTTGCAATACGTGCCGATCATCGCGCCCGCCCACGGCAGCGCATTGACGAAGCCGATCTGAAAGGCGCTCAGCCCTGAGAGTTGTTTGATCATGAGCGGCAACCAGAACATGATGCCGTATGCGCCCGACAGGAGGCAGAACCAAAGCAGCGCTGCCGCCCAAACCATCGGCTGACGGAGCACCCGCCAATCATTGCGGTCGCCGGGGCGGTCGCGGTTTGCGGCGTTGTGCTCGAGCCAACTCCGCTCGCCATCGCTGAGCCAGTGCACCTCCGCCGGCCGATCGGGGAAATAGAACCAGGCCGCGATTCCCAGCACCAGGGTGGGCAGCGCCTCGGCTATCAGCATCCATCGCCAACTCGCGAGCCCGACCGGCCCGACCATGCTCATGAGCCATCCTGATATCGGGCTTCCAATCACGATGGACAAGGGAATCGCCAGCATCGGCAGGGCGAAGGTGGTGGCGCGCTCGCGTTCGGTCGCGAATCGGCTCAGATACAGAACGATCCCCGGTGCGAGTCCACCCTCTGCAAAACCGAGAAAGATCCGCAGCACATAGAATTGTGCGGGCGTTTGCACGAAGGCGATTCCGGCGGCGCAGGCCGCCCAAGCGACGGCGCACAGCGCCAGCCAACGGTGCATGCCGATGCGCTGCAAGAGCAGCACACTCGGATACTGGCCGGCAAGAAACCCGACGAAAAGGATGCCGGCGCCAAGACCGTACTGGCTCGGGGTGAAACCCAAGTCCCGGTTCATTTGCAGCGCCGCGAAGCTGATGTTGACGCGATCGAGCGAGCTCAGCAGCATGAACACGATGGTGGGAAGCGCAAGCCGCCACAATACTTTGCGGCTGATTACGTGCGGCGTCAGTTCCATGCGAACAAGCTACGGGGCGTCCTGCGCGCCGGCCCAATCATATAGATCGTCCGGTGCGTGCGCGGGTGCCTGGCCCACATAGTTGCCCGGATCATTGAGGTCGCCGCGTCCGCGATAGTGGGCTTTCACGGGATAGGCGAACACCGGACGCTTGCGCAGGGTCCCGTCCTTCAGTACTGCGCTCGCGATCACTCGATCCGGCGCCATGCCCAATTCCACCCAATTCACCACGGTGCCGAGCAGGTCTTCTTCGTACGGCACATAACCGCCGGCGCAGTGGTACACACCGGGTATCAAGAACATCCGCGCAAAGCGGCGCGCGGCTTCGAGCCCACCCACGGCCTGGCCGACTCGCTGGTAGTAATCCGGCAGGCCATACGCCCCGGCCGCCGGATCGGCAAAGCCCTGCCAGAGGATCAGCTTGCCTCCGGCATCGCGGAAGGCACGAAGATCGGCGTTCGATGCATCGTAAAGTGCACCCCGGCGGCTGAGCTCATGGAACGTCGCCAGATCGAATCGCCAGTTTCGAACCGAGGCGTCGGGACTCAAGGTGCGCTGAAAAATCATATTCTTGACGGCGTCCTCGAACATGTTGGCCCCAGCCGTCGCCAGCGAAATACGCTCCACCCAGGCGAGTTCGGAACCGTACGGTTCGCCGCCGTAGAAGAGATGCTTTCCACGATCATCGACCGGACCTTGGTAGAATTCTCGGGCGGCTTCGGCCTGGGCCGGCGTCAGGCAGCCGGGCGGCGCGTGTTGCGGCGGGCAGGTGAGACTGCGCGGGTCGAAGTGACACTGGCGCGGATCGTCGATTTGTCCATCGGTGGTGCCATCGAGCTTGTCGCAGGCGCCGATGACCGCATCGTGCAGCAAAGTGGCGGAAGCCAAGTCGAATAGCGGATGGCCTTGATCGTCCCGGCCCCAGCGCGCTTCCCAGATGAATCGCTCCATGGCTTCAGCAATTGCAAATGCCGGCGAGCCGGCAATGACGCCATTGAAATCCCGCGGATACCGCTGGGTCTCCGCCATCGCTTCTCGACCGCCGTCCGAACACCCCTGAAAATATGAGAACTCAGGGGAACGCCCGTAGTAGGCGGCGATGATGGCCTTCGCCGCAATCGAGAAGACATGGGCGGCGCGAAAAGCGAAATCCTCGCGGACGCTTTGGCCGCCCAGCGCCCAGACGCCGTCCATTCCCACGTGACCTGAGTTCTCGAAGCCAATGGCAAAGGCGCCGGCGTAGGCGGCCGCCGTATCGCAGCGTGGCATCACGATACTCATGATCACACCGCAATTACCGCCGCATCCGCCCTGCAGATAACGCCCGGACCAAGTCTTGGTCGGTAGTCGCAGCTCGAACTGGATGTTGGGCGCGACATAGCCCTTCACCGCGCAAAACTCCGCGCGCTCGGCTGCCGCAGTTTCGACGGCGGCAGACTGCACCCGCGCGGGGGCCTCGAGATCCTGGGAGAAATCCCGGCCCGTCAGCGCCGCGCAATCGATGATCGGAAGGATGATGTTGCGCTCCGGCAGCCGTTGCATCTCCGCCGTCGGTGCGGCCGTGGCGGGTGCGGCCGTGGCCGGAGGCGCGGCCCAAGCGAGAGCGGCCAGCGATGCGAAGATGGCGCGCCAGGCCACCGTCAAAAGCTCTCGCCGGCGCGGGCAATGGCCGTGAGCCGCTCCGCGCCCTGCGGCAGCAGCAGCCGTTCGGCCACGAGACGATTGGCCGCCGCCTGCACCAAGGCGACGTATTTCTCGTGATCGCCGTACAGACTCCGGCACGTGGCGGCGTCAAACGGTGCCGTGTATCCGAATAGGAGGCAGGACCCCGAGCCGACGCCGTAACAGGCGATGGGCACCGAGACTTGCGGAAAGCGCACGCCGCCCACGGCGTTGCCCCGCGGATCCACGCGGGTTGAACCGTCGGGGTTGGTTTCGATGTACGACGACGGCGGCGGTGCGCGGCCGGCTTCGATCCAGCGGTACATATTGTCGAACATCGCCTCCTGAGCCAGGTAGAGCGGAAAATCATTCGGGTGCGAGCCTGCGGGAAAGCCTGCCTGGCAGGCGGAAGGCGAAAACCTGGGTTGTCCCGCCGGAGTCGGAATCTGTCCGGGAGCGGGTGCCGTGGCCGCATCGGGCGGCGGCGGTGCGGCGACGTGGGAGGCGCCGGCCATCTCATAGTGTCGATACCGTTCATCATCGGGACGGCGATTGTTGAGGCCGCCGAGGCCGTTGAAATCGCTCTGGGTATTGAGACGCATGACCGGCACGTCGAGGGGCCGCACATATTGCGCGTCGGCCATCGGTAGATAGCCATCGAAGATGTTGCGGCCGTCGGGGAGCTTGGCGTCGCCGTGGTGGTAGTTGGCGAATGTCGCGGTCGCTACGCCGGTATAAGAGTATCCGGTCATCACGACGTGCTTGACCGCATCGGCCCGCAGTGGGCCGAGCCGCCCGGCCTTCACCGCAGCCCCGGTTTGAGCCAGCATGCCCCAGAGTTGGGTCGGGTCAGCGGCGCTCAAGGCGGCGTAGCGATCTGCATCGGCCGCCTTCAGCCCGCTGATCGTCAATGGATGTTGAACACCGACGTAGGCGTCGCCGCGGCCGGCAAAAAACCCATGGAGGGCGCCCCACGCGATACTCGTACCGCCGCCGTTGGGATGCAGCGTTTCAACGATCACCCGGCCGCTGAAGCGCCGCGGCTCGCTCGGCCGATACACGATCAAGCGTGTCGTGAACGGTGTACCCGCGCTCAAGATCTCACGCGAGAAATCGCGGCTGCCCAGATCCTTGACGCTGTCGCGCGATGCGACGTCCGGCGCATCGGCCATGGAGACGGGGCGGTAGACGTTCGCCTGCCCCGCCAGCAAGTATTCTTCCGCGACGTAGCCCAGGCGCTCGACATTCCAAACCAAGACTCCCTTGCCGCGAGTGTCGGGGAGCGGACCGGAAACGCCCGATGGCGCGGCGGTGCGGGCCGCCGGTGCCCAATTGAGCAGTGCCGCTCCGACTCCCCCCAATAGGAGGCGCCGGCGCGAGCGGTCCAACGGCATGGCGTTCGAGCGTGATTGCATCGCGGCACATGTTCGCGCCTTTTAAACTCGTTGGCAACATCATCCAAATGGTGAATCACACGTAGTCATTGGTTTAGCGTGTAAACGATATGGGCGATTCCACGGTCGGTATTGTCTTACGTGGAGCGGTGATCCGACAAAAAAAGCTTGTGTTGCAACCTAATAATGGTTAAGACTACAAACTAATAGTGATTCACATGGAACATCGGCAATGTTCCGCGAACAGCCGATGTGATCGAAATACAACAATTGATTTGGGGGAGCGTCCGCCGTGAAAAACCGATTCGTACTCGATCGAGTGTTTGGGGCCCGCGCCTTGCGAAGCGCGGTCCGGGCGTGCGCTCTGGCGGCCGCCGGCGCCGGCCTGCTATGTGCAGGTGCAGCACTCGCGCAGAATGCCCCGACCGCCGCAGCGAGCGGCCAGGGCGAGGCGCTGGAGGAGATCGTCGTGACCGGTACGCTGATTCGCGGCACCGGCGCACCGGTCGGCTCGACACTGATTGCCGTGGACCAGGCCGATCTGCAAGCCACCGGGGCCAACGACGTCCAAGGCATGCTGCTCAACGTACCGCAGGTCTCGGCGCTCGGGGTCTCGGAAGCGCAGCGCTCCGGCACGGGCGGCGCCACCAACATCGTTTGGGGCAACTCCATCAACCTGCGCGGCCTCAGCCCCTATGCGACCTTGACCCTGCTGGACGGGCATCGGGTAACGCCGGCCGGAACCTCGGGAGCCTCGGTCGATCCGGACTCGTTTCCCTCGCTCATGCTGCAGAAAGTCGACATCGTCGCCGACGGCGCTTCGGCAACCTACGGTTCCGATGCCATTGCGGGCGTGGCTAACTTGATTCTGAGGCGCGATGTGGAGGGCGTCGAGGCGAGTGCGCGCGAGGGCTGGGCGGATGAGTTTCAGCAGCGTCAACTGGGGCTGGTGGCCGGCCACAATTGGGGCAGCGGACAGCTCAGTTTCGGGTTTGAAAACGTCTATCACTCGGCCCTATATGGCCAGGATCGCAGTTTCTTCGAATCGGATCAGACGGGGCAGGGGGGCACGGATTACCGCACGACTCAATGCAACCCCGGCAATATCGTCGTCGGCAATACGACCTACGCGATTCCCGCCGGCGGTGTGACGCCGGCGACGGCCAATCAGCTGCTGCCGAACACCGCCAATCTGTGCGACGTCGCCAAGTATCAAGACATACTGCCGCAGGTGGAGCATAACAACGTGGCGCTGGACTTCGATCAGAAGATCGGCGATTCGGTGAGCATCTACGGCGACGGAACCTACTCGCGCCGAACCTTCGTCTTCGGGGCGCAGCAGGCCACGGGGCCCTTCGAGGTGCCGACGACCAATGCCTTCTTCGTCGCGCCGCCGGGCGCCGCGCTGACGCCGTGCTCGCCTGCTCCCGGTGCGCCCCTGTGCGAACAGGTGAATTACTTCCTGGGGTCGGAGCTCGGCAACCAAGCCCTGAGCTACGGACACTCGGAGAATTACCAGGGAACGCTGGGCGTGAACATCAAATTGAAGGGCACCTGGGAACTCGGATTCGACGGTACCGCCGGCAAGGATCACGACCGCGATCAGCAGAATCAGGAACTCAACAACGGCAATCTGGCGGCGGCGCTCGCCAGCGGTTCGCCGGCAACCGCATTCAATGTGTTCGGCGGTGCAAACTCCGCCGCGGTGCTCAACAGCATCTACGACAGCCGGTTTTACGCTCCGGGAGATACAGGCCTGCAGGTGTTCGAGGGCAAGCTTGACGGGGTGCTGTTTCATCTGCCGGGCGGAGACGTGCGCGCCGCGTTCGGCGGTCAATGGCGCCACGACGAACTGCTCTACGGCATCAATTCCGGGGTGCCTGATACACCGGAGGATCTGATCATAAGACGCAGCCTCGATCGCGTGTCCAAATCGGGTTATGGAGAATTCCTGATCCCGATCTTCGGACCCGACAACGCCGTGGCCGGAATCAAGCGTCTGGACCTCGACGTGGCCGGCCGCTACGAGGACTACAGCGATTTCGGCAGCACCACGCATCCCAAGATCGGGTTGAATTGGGTGCCGGCGGACGGCTGGCTGGTGCACGCGAGCTACGGCACTTCATTCCGCGCGCCGCTGCTCTCGGAACTCGTGGGCCCGCTGAACGGCGTGTTCGTGCAGACGTACTCCGACCCGCAGTCTCCGACGGGCACTTCCGTGGGCTACACTCTCGGCGGCGGCAACGCTCAGCTCAAGCCCGAGACGGCGACGACATATTCGTTCGGCGTGGATTATCAGCCGATCGAGAACGCCAAGATCAGCCTGAATTTCTACGACATCGACTACAAAGGGCAGATCTCGAGCTATTTGAGCGATTTGACCATCCTGCAGCAATCCGCGCAGCTCAGTTCCCTGATCACCCGCTGCCCCTCGGCCGCGTGTACCGCGCTGATCAACCAGTACGTGGTCCCAGGCCCGGTCTTCGGCCCCATCCTTGCCAACCCCAGTGTGTTCGTCAACGGTCTCGAGTTGAATCTCGGTACGACCAAGACAAATGGCATCGATTTTCAAGGCATTTATGCGATTCCCACCGACCACTCGGGCAAGTGGACGGTGGGGCTCGTGGGAACGCTGGTCACAGAGTTCGGAGTGCAGTTCACGCCGGGCGGCCCTTCGTTCAACGAACTCAACACCATCGGCTATCCGTTGAAGCTGCGCATGCGGGGCAATATCGGGTGGGCGGGCGGTCCTTGGTCGGCGACGGCCTTCGTCAATTTCGAGAACTCCTACACGAACACCCAAACCACCCCGAACCAGTCGGTCAGCAGCCTGACGACGGTGGATTTGAACCTGATCTATGACCTGGGCGTCGCCTTTCCCGCGACTTGGAGCAAGGATCTGCGGGCGACATTGCACGTGAACAATCTATTCGACACCAATCCGCCCTACGTCAACATTCCGATCAGTCCGAACGGCGGCGGCGGATTCGATCCGAATGTGGCGAATCCCATCGGCCGGTTGGTGTCGGTCGCGCTGTTCAAGAAATTCTAGGGGTATTGCGGCGGGGCGCGATCCTGCGAGGCGCACCGCCGCCCTCGCGCGACCGCCCTCGCGCGCCGCGCGCGCTCATGGCACTCTATGCGAAGATCAACCTCGATACGAAACACAGGCTATCCATGAAAGGCGTTAAAGAACGACGCGAAGCGGGGCGGCGCGCAAACGTCGCGATCTCGAAGCGAAGCAAAGCGCCGAAAGCGCCCTCGCTGCCCTTGAGTGTCGGCATATTGCCCAATCTATTGGGCTATAACGTACGGCGCGCCGAAATTGCGCTGTGGCGGGATTTCAGCCGAACCGTCGGTGAAGGTGAAGTCCGTCCGGCGCTGTTCAGTCTGATGATTCTCGTCGAAGCGAACCCGGGGCTTGCGCAGATCGACATCGCCAATCAGCTCGACATCGACAAGGCGACCGTCGTGGGGTTGGTGCAGAGGCTGCAGCGGCGGCAGTGCGTCGTGTGCCGGCAGTCCGCCGTGGATCGCCGCCGCCAGGGGATATTCCTGACCGATCGCGGACAGAAGGAGCTCAATAAGCTGCGGCAGGAAATGCTCGACCACGAAACCCGCTTTACGCGGCTGTTCTCGGCGCAGGAACTGGCGCAGCTGTTTACTCTACTGCGCCGTATTCATCCCTGAACCGAAGTCTTTTCCCAAAATTCGCGTGCCTGCCTGCCATAGTCGTCCACGACGCGGCTGGTCACGTTGAACAATAAGTTGGAGCGGGTTCGAAGTGAGTATGCCGGCCAGCGTGGAATCTTGGGCGACGCAGGTGCACCGGTGCGCGCGAATGCCGCCCATGCCGAACTCATCTGATCCGCGACCGCTTGCGCGTTCTCCGCGGCCGCAATCGCCGGCGATGCGCCGATGGTATCGAACACCAGGCAGACGTCGGTTCCGTGCGGCGAACGCAGCTCGCGGTTCACCTCCCATTCGAGCACATACACGAAAACCGGTGCGCCGGCCTGCTTCGCTTTCAATGTTGCAACCGTATTGGCCGATTGCCGCATCCAGAAATCGGTGATGAGGTCGACCAACAAATAAGAGGGCGAATCCGCCGGATGCAGCTTTTTGTAGAGGTCGAACCCTTGCCGCGCGCGGGCCCCGGCGATGGGTTTCAGCAATTCAACCACCTCGGCCTCGGTGAATTGGCCCCATTGCGGGAATGGTCCGACGAACAAGGTCGCCTCGTCCTTGGTCGAACCGACCATGAACGGCACCTGAGCGGATTCGGGCGCGGCCACCGAATCAAACGGATGGTGGCGCAGCACGACCCCGTCGACCAATGGGATCAACCCTTGAGGACCGAAACCCAGTACCCGCGGCACCACCTTGATTTCAGCCGCCGCGGCTGCGGCGGCGAGCTTTGCCGCCTCCATGCGCTGCAGCTCCCCGAGCTGCTGTGCCGAAAGGTCAAGATCCTGGAGCAGCTGCCTGGCGATGGCAGTACCGCGGGCTCTGTCGGCGATCTGCAGGCAGGGGCCGCTTTGCATGATGGCCTTGTGAAACAGCTCCTTCGCGGCGGGCATGGCGCACACCACGCTCACTTTCCCCGCGCCGCCGGACTCGCCGAAAATGGTCACGTTGCCGGGATCGCCGCCGAAGCCGGCGACGTTGTCGCGCACCCATTCGAGTGCGGCCACGACGTCGAGCATGCCCACATTCCCCGACGATGCGAATGCATCCCCGCCGATCTCGCCGAGGTAGAGATGGCCGAACACATTCAGCCGATGGTTGATGGTCACGACCACGACGTCCTCGCGCTCGGCGAGGCGTGCTCCATCGTATGCAGGGCTCGAACCGGAGCCGACGGCAAAGCCGCCGCCGTGCAGCCACACCATCACCGGCCGCTTGGCGGAGTCCGGCGCTCGAGTCCACAGGTTGAGGACCAGGCAATCCTCACTCTGGGGTTGATCGAAGCGGTTGCGCGAAAAAAGTGCCGCCAACTGCTTTTGCATGGGGGAGGGCGGCGGCGGCGGCTCATCGGGCGGACGCTTCTTCGCAAAGGGCGACAAGCCCAGCGGGACCTGGGGACAGCTGTCGCCGTAGGTCTTGGCGGCCCGCACGCCCGTCCAAGGCGCCGGCGGACGAGGCGGCATGAAGCGCGCGGTGCCGCCGGTCGGTGCGCCATAGGGCACGCCGAGAAAGGCAAATATGCCGCCTCGCGCCAGGCCCTCGATCGACCCCGCTCCGGTCTTGGCGATCGGTGAGGATGAGCTTGCTGCCGCGGCGCAGGCGCGGCCGTAGCGCCCGGCCGACGCCGCAATCGCCGCTCCCAGAATTCCTCGGGTAACTGCTCTTCTATCGATCATGACTGCGCCCCCTGATTCCGCCGGCTCAACCGCACTCGATACGATGATCAATGAATTTAATTCGTTAGTGCTGCAATAATAGAATAAAATGGTTGAAGGTACTAACGATTTGATGATACCCGCATGAAACTCGGACGAACGCTATTTTGTATCGCCGTATGCGCATTTGCGGCGGGGGCGCTTGCGGACCCGCCGGCATCCTTCGGCCATTATCGACCTGCACCCCGCTACACGGAGGCGGCGACCACCTCGCAGTATCTGATCATGCGCGACGGGGTGCGCCTCGCCGTCAGCGTCACCCGCCCCGCCCTCGGAGGTAACCCGGTGCCGGGGCGCTTCCCGGTGATCTGGCAGCACGGCCTCGCCATCGAACCCGCCGGGCCGGTCCCGCCGCAAACGCAAACGCAAACGCAAGCGCAACCGGACCCGGCGCAAGCACCCGGCTACCGTGCCGTGATTTCCTTGGTGTACGACGGATATGTCATCGTGCAGGTAGCGCGCCGCGGCCAGGGTCCGTCATTCGGACGCGGCTATAACGATCGTACCGAGGCCTATGATGCCTACGAGATCATCGATTGGCTGGCCTCCCAACCCTGGTCGACGGGCGCGGTGGGCATCTATGGTTGCTCGAACACAGGTGATGCCTCCATGCACGCGGTAACCGCGGCCAACGCGCATTTGAAGGCGGCATGGGCCGGATGTTTCTCATGGGAGAAATATGACGCGTTCCTGCGCGGTGGAATATTCGCCAATTGGGGGACGGGTCCCGAGCGCACTGTCGAGCAGGACATGGCCAATACGCCCGTGCAAAGCGACGAGGCCAAGGTGCTGTTGCGGCAGGCGGCGGAGGACCACCGGGGCGCAACCGTGCTGGCCGACATGTGGCGTGCCATGCCGTTTCGCGACGACTACGCACCCGGAGTGGGCAGCCGCTTTTGGTACGAGGGCAGCGTGGCGAGCTACATGCCGCAAATCAACGCCTCCGGCACCGCCATCTACGTTCAAGGCGGCTGGTACGATGATCTGCGCGAGCAAGGATTCGTGACCTACACCAATCTGGTCAATGAGAAGCACATCGTCATCGGGCCGTGGGGCCACTGCCGCAACGATGATTTCGATCTGCTGTCCGAAATGCATCGCTTCTTCGATCATCACCTGAAAGGAATCGACTCAGGGCTCCTGGGCGAAGATCCCATCCACTACTTCACGATCAATGCGCCTGTCGGCCGCGAATGGCGCTCGGCCAAATCGTGGCCGGTCGCGGATGCCCGACCCACCGCCTACTACTTGGCCGGACATTCGCAGGCAGGGGGCGACTTGGCGCCGCAATCGCCGAAGGGCGCTCACACCCAAACGACCTTCGCCGTGCGCTACGACGTTGACTGTCCCACCCTGATCAAGCGACCCGATGGCTTGCTCACCGGAGCGCCGCCGTGTCCGCTCGCGCATGCGGGCCCGCATTTCATGACCTCGGTGCTCAAATCCGATACCGAGATCACGGGCGATCCGGTGGCAGATCTCTGGGTGTCTTCGACTGCAGCCGATGGAAACTTCTTCGTCTACCTCGAGGATGTCGCCGCCGACGGCAAGGTCATTCCGGTAACCGACGGGCGGCTCAAGGCCTCGCTCCGCAAGCTCGATACACCACGCTACGACGTGATGGGCTTGCCCTGGCATCGCAGTTACCGTGAGGACGCGGAACCGCTCGTTCCGGGCCGGCCCGCGCGGCTGGTGTTCAACTTGCTGCCGACGTCGTACATCTTCAGGGCGGGCCATCGAATTCAGATCTCGATCGCCGGGGCCGACTATCGCGAACGCGATCGCACACCGGCTGCTCCGGCGCCGGTGGTGACGCTTTACGGCACGCCGGCGAATCCATCGTTCGTCACTCTGCCCATCGTCAAGACAACGCAATGACCACGCTGGACTTGGTCTTCACGGGCGATCTGGTGCTCGATGAGCCGCGCCCGGACTATTGGCTGGAAGGAATTGCCCCGGCTACGCGCGCTGCCGATATCACCATCGGCCATCTGGAGGTGCCGCATACGATTCGCGGCACCGAGCTCAAAGGCGATGTGCCGGCGCCCGGCGCCAACCCCTTGCATCTCGCGGCACTCAAGCGCGCCGGATTCGATGCCGTCACTCTCGCCGGCAACCACATCGCCGACTGCGGCGCCTTAGGAATTGCCGACACGCGCACCGAACTGGACCGTCTCGGTATTGCCTGCTGCGGTGCCGGTGAAAATCTCGAACAGGCCCGGCAGCCTGCGATCTTGAGTTATGAGAACCGGCGAATCGCCGTGCTGAGCTACAATTGCGTCGGGCCGGAAAACAGTTGGGCGACGGCTGATCGCGCCGGTTGTGCCTATGTCCGGATCGACACCGCCGACGGAACACCCATTGCACCCACCGCGCCCTTGCGATCCGCAGACGCCGAATCGCTGGCGGCGATGCGAAGCGACATCGCGGCGGCCGCCGCATGCAACGATTTGGTGGTGGTCGCGCTGCATAAGGGCTTGGTGCACACGCCCGCGCGTCTGGCGTCGTATGAACGGCCGGTGGCGCATGCGGCGATCGAGGCGGGCGCCCATGCCGTAGTGAGCCACCATGCTCACATCGTGCGGGGCATGGAGTTTCATCTCGGCAGGCCGATCTTTCACGGGCTCGGCAATGGATGCGTGGTCACGCGAGCGTTGAGCCCCGCCCAAGATCACCCCGGGCGGGCGCGCTGGGCCGAGCAGCGCAAGCGGTTGTTCGGATTCGAGCCCGACCCCGCCTACTGGTTGGCGCCATTTCACCCTGAGGCAGTCCACGCGATGCTGGGCCGAATACGTTGGTGCGAGGAGGGGCCGATCGAGGCGGGGTTCGTGCCCGTGCATGTCGAAGCACCCGGCCGGCCGGTCATCGCCACGGAAGCGATGGCATCGCGCGTCGCGCGCTATATTGCAGAGATCACCGTGGCATCCGGACTCCCGCCGTTGTCGTTCACGACGCGCGCAGACATGGTCGTGGCGGCGTGAGCACCGATCCGAAATCATCGCCACGGGGGCTGCAGGCCATAGTGTTCTATCTCGGGGGAGCGGCGCTGCTATTTGCGATGGCGGCCGATGCAATTGCCGTGCTCGGCCGGCACATTCGAATTCCCCTATTGGGCTCCATCGAACTGGTTCAAGCGGCGATGCTGGTCGCCTCATCTGCCGCAATTGTCTCGGCAACCCTGGCCGAGAAGCACGCGGTGGTCCATCTGCTCATCGATCGCGTCCCGCCGCGCTCGCGGTCGGCGATGCAGCGCGTTCACTCCGCGCTGTGCGCGATCTTCTTCCTGGCGCTCACCGCGGGCAGCATCTGGATAGCGTTCGATCTGCGCGGCAGCTATGAACAGAGCGAAGTACTGAACCTTCCCGTGGCGCCGCTGCGCATCGTCAGCATTGCCGCAGTATTCGCCGTCGCGTTGATTTATCTGCGGCGGGCCATCAAGGGGCCGGTGAGGCCATGAGCGACTCACCGTGGGTGGGCCTGTTGGGGGTGGCGGTGCTGCTCGCCGTGTTGACCGCCGGTGTGCCCATCGGCGTGGCTCTGGGGCTGGTCGGCATGGCGGGTCTGACCCTGATGCTCGGGCTCGAGCCGGCGTTGATCAAATCCAGCGTCATTCTCTTCGATACGATGTCCCGCTACGAACTGGGCGTCCTGCCCCTGTTCCTGCTGATGGCGCATGTGTGCTTCGCCGCCGACGCGAGCCGCGACTTCTTCGACGCAGCCGCGCGCATGATCGGACATCGTCGAGGGGGTCTCGCCCTGGCATCCATCGGCGGCTGTGCCGGATTCGGCACCATCAGCGGCTCGAGTCTGGCCACTGCAGCGACCATCGGCCTGGTTGCACTGCCTGAAATGCGCAAACGCGGGTATTCGGACGAACTTGCGACCGGGGCGGTCGCCGCCGGCGGTACCTTGGGTCAAATGGTGCCGCCGTCAGGCGCCTTGATCATATTCGGCATCATCGCCGAGCAATCGATCGGAAAGCTGTTCACCGCCGCGATCGTTCCCGCAATCACCCAAGTGCTGTTGTATTGCGGTGTGATCGTGATCCTATGCCGCCTCCGGCCCGGCATTGCACCGGCCGCGGAACGAGCCACCTGGGCCGAGCGGCGCGCGGCGTTGCTGCGGATCGTGGACATCGGCGTATTGATATCGATCGTCATCGGCGGCATTGCATTGGGCTGGTTTACGCCCCCGGAGGCCGGGTCGGTCGGCGCGGTGGGCGCTCTCTTGCTGTGCGCACGCCGCAGGCGTCTCAGTTGGTCCGCGCTCGGCAATGCTCTGCGGGAGACCCTGCGGACCAGCGGCATGATCTACGTCGTGATCATCGGCGCATTGATATTCTCGGTCTTCATCAGTCTGACCGGAATCGCCGACCAGGTTTCACAATTGCTCGCCTCGGTGAGCGGCAGCCGCATCGTGTCTCTGTTGCTGATGGCCGGGTTGCTGCTGCTTCTAGGGTCGGTACTCGACGGCTTGGCGCTGATGCTGCTGGCGACCCCGATTCTGTTGCCCATCGTTCAACACCTGGGACTATCGCCCATTTGGTTCGGAATATTCCTGGTGCGGGCGATGGAGATCGGATTCGTCCATCCGCCCATCGGCATGAATTTGTTCGTGATACATGGAATTGCGCCCGATGTGCCCATCGGCCGCATCTTCCGCGGCGTGCTGCCGTTTCTCGCCGCGGACTTCGTACACCTGTTGCTGCTGATCTTCGTCCCGGCCCTGGTGCTGGCATTACCGCAGGTGCTCAAGCTATGAGCGCGCTCGAACGCATGGTCGATGATGCGCTGCTCGACCCGCTCGCCGCCGCGCGCGGGCACGCCCGCGCCGGCGGCCGAGTCGTGGGCTACGTCGGCGCGGAGATTCCCGTCGAGCTGATCATCGCGAGCGGCGCCTTTCCGCTGCGCATACCTAGTTTCGCGCACACGAGCACCGCGCTGGCCGATCGGTACCTGGAGTCGAGCTTTTCACCGGACGTGCGCTCCATTGCCGAACAGTATCTGCAAGGTGCGCTGGATTTCATGGATGCCGTCATCCTGCCTCGCAGCGACGACAGTGCTCAGCGTCTGTATTACTACTTGAGCGAGCTGCGCGCACGGCGGGTCACGGGCGGCCCTCGGCCCCTGATCTACGACCTGGCGAAGATTCCGCGCAGCACCAGCCTCGTGCATAGCCATGGAGCGACGCAGCGCTTGGCGGTCGAGATCGGCGCCGGTGAACAAGCGCTTGCCGACGCAATCGCGCAGAGGAATCGGCGGCGTCGACTGTTCGTCGCGGCGGCTCAGGCGAGAACGGGCGGCGTGGGACCGTGCGGCAGCCTCATGGAGCGAATTTCCAGGGCGGCCGGCTGCTGCGATGCGGAGTCCTTCGACGCGGCGTTCGGCGACTGGCTGACCCACGCTCCGGGGCACGCGGCCGGGCCGCGCGTGGTGCTCGCGGGCAGCGTGCCGCCGGACGACCGATTGCATCGCGCGGTGGAAAAGGCAGGCGGCAACATCGTGGCCGAAGTGGGAGCACATGCCTCCCGTGCCTTGGCTTCGCCGCCCATTGCCGCCGATGACTCACTCGAGGCAATCGCTGCTCACTATCACTCGCTTGAATTCGGCCCAAGGGCCTTCGTGGATCGCGCGTCGCAGCTCGAGGCCACGGCGCAAGCGGCGCGGGCGGACGGTGTGATCATTTGGCTGCTCGAAACGGAGGATGCCTTGATCTGGGATCTGCCGGCGCAGTTGTCCGCGTTGGCCGGCGCGGGAGTGCCCGCCCTGCCGCTGGCACGCCGGCGCTGGGACGGCGGCGATGGGGCGCTCGATGAAATCGCCTCGTTCACGCGTGGCCTTCGGAGCGCTGCATGACGTTGCTGCACGGTCACCGGGTCTTGGCGCTGGAGGGCGCCGCTCAATCAGCGCTGGCGCGCCTTCTGTCCTCGCTGGGTGCGTCCGTCGCAGCCGTGTCCTTGCCCGAACTGCCCGAACAAATCGCGAGCGCGTCATTCCTCCTCGAGGAACTGGGTCTGTCCAGACTGGCGGACGCGGGTTGGCTGTCCGAGCGGTTCGAGCGGGAGGCTCCCCGCCTGATCCACGTTTCAGTGACACCATTCGGCAGCACCGGGCCGCGGGCCCGATGGCTGGGCAATGAACTCATCGCCTCGGCCATGAGCGGCGTGCTGCGCTTGACCGGCACGCCGGATCGGGCGCCGGTCAAAGAGGCGCTCGACGCATGCGTGTTCCACGCCCAGATGGTTGCCGGCGCCGCGGCGCTGGCTGCCCACTACGAACGGGGTACCGGAGGGCGCGGCCAGCATGTGGATGTGTCCGTTCAGGAAGTCGCGTTCTCGCGGCAGGTCAACAGCATTCTCGTGTGGCAGTTCGAGCGCCGCAAGCTTGCTCGCGTCGGCGGCGCGCTCAACTATGGCGCGGCCACGGTGCGCTGCATTTGGGCCATCGCGGACGGTTGGTGCTTCCACACCCTGATGACCGGGCGCTTTGGTGCACCGGCAAATCAGGCGCTCTCCGACTGGATCAGCGAGTGCGGATTGCGCAATCCACTGCGCGATGTCGATTGGTCGACGTACAACCGCTCCACTCTCCCGGTGGAGCAGCGAGCCGATTGGGAGGCCGCGATTGCAGCCTTCTTTCGGACACGGACCAAGCAGGACATTGCGGTCGAGGGCCGCAGGCGCGGCATCAACGCGACGGTCGTGGCCGAGCCGGCCGACGTGCTTAGGTGTGCTCATCTGCAGGCACGCAAATTCTGGGGCGAGACGCCGGGCGCGGCGCTCCGGGACCCCAACGGCCAACTTGTTCGCGTTCCCGGGCGGTTCGTGTCCGTGTCGATGGGCGAACCCGCGCGGCCCACCGAGGCACCGCGCGGCCTCGGAGCCGGACCCTTGGCCGGAGTGCGCGTGCTGGATTTTTCATGGGCGCTGGTGGGCTCGATCACGACCAAGACGCTCGGGGATCTTGGCGCCGATGTCATCAAGGTGGAGAGCCGCACGCGACCCTGCCTCACGAGAATCGACGTGCAGGTCGGGGTGTCCCGGGCGGGCAATTTCGACGACAAACCCTGGTTTGCGCACCTCAACACGTCCAAAAGAAGTCTCGCGCTCGACATGAAGAAAATCGAGAGCCGCGAGGTGCTGGGTCCGCTGTTGGCGTGGGCCGATGTCGTCGTCGAAAATTTCTCGCCCGGCACGATGGAGAAGCTCGGGCTCGACTATCACACGCTGGCGAAGGACAAACCCGGATTGATCATGGTGTCGGGCAGCGTCTACGGACAGACCGGCCCGCTGGCGCGGGAGTGGGGAGTGGACGGGACCGGGGCGGCGCTCTCCGGGCGCACTTATCTCACCGGCTGGCCGGATCGAGATCCGGTGATTCCCGGCGCCGTTCCCTACGGCGACGTGATCGTGCCTTACGTGATGGCTGCTGCGCTCTCGGCAGCGCTGCAACATCGGCGCGAGACGGGGCGCGGTGCACATATCGACGCCTCCATGTACGAGATCTGCGTGCAACAGATGTACGATGCCATCGTCGAGGCGCAGCAAGGTCCGCGCCCGGAACGCTGCGGCAACCGCGATCCGCGGATTTATCTTCAGGGCGTCTACGCGGTGAAGGGGCCCGATCAATGGATTGCGATCAGCCTGCCCGCCGCGGCGGATTGGCAGCGTTTGCGCGCATTCGCGCAGTTGCCCGACGCGCCCGACGCAAATGCACGCGACGCGGCGATTGCCGCTTGGACTCGCGATCAGTCCGGTGCCGAGTTGAGCATTCGACTGCAGAGCGCCGGGATCGCCGCGGGCGTGGTTCAGGACATCGAGGATCTGATGCAGGCCGATCCGCAAATGGCGGCGCGCGGCGGGCTCCTGACCGTGGAACACCCGCTGCTCGGGCCCTTTGGGCACCTGCGCACGCCCATGACGTTCTCGCGCAGCATCCTCGAGCCCTATCGATCGCCCGGCATCGGTGAGCATTCGGTGAGCATTGCCAGGACGCTGTGCGGGCTCGACGATTCACGCATCGCGTACTTCGAGTCCTTGAAGGTGTTTCAGTGACCGACGCCAACGCTCAACGCAGCCGCAAGGATCTCAAGTGCACGGCGGATGCGCTGAGCTTTCAGCGTCAATTCGCCGCGGGCCTGAAGCGGCGGGTCGTGGAGCTCGGCGATCCCTTCGTCGTAGCGCAGGCGGATACGCCGCACGAGCTGTTTCATTCGATGAATATTCCCTTGATCACCAATCAATGGTGGTCTGCGTACATCTCGGCAAAGCAACTCTCGGAGCGGTATTTCAAAGTCCTACAGGCGCGCGGATACCCGGGCAACAGCTGCCGGTACTGCTCCCTGGGTCTTGCTTGCACGCTGGCCAATGATCCGGCGACGGCTCCGTGGGGAGGGCTGCCCAAGCCGGTGGCGCTGGTGGCTCGGCTCACCTGCGACTGCATTCAGCAAGTGTTCGGCCAATGGGCAGCCGCGCTGGGCAGCGAGTTCTTCGCGCTCGAGGCTCCTGCCTGGACTCATAAAGACGCAGCTTGGTTCGAGAAGTCCAACGATCGGTGGGAGGAGGTGTTTCAGCCGCAGCGGATCGATCTGTTGGTGGAGGAAATGCGCGCTTTGATCGCGATGCTCGAGAGAAAGACCGATCGCCGCTTCAGCGAGGCGAATTTGTCCCTGCTCATGGAAAAAATCAACGAGCAGGAGGGCTACATCGCCGAGGCCGCGCAAATGATCGGCGCAGCGCGGCCATGTCCGGTGTCCATCGCGGATCAGATGCCCAACACCATGATTCCGCAATGGCATCGAGGCTCCGAATGGGCGGTCGCTCACGCCAAGCGCTTTCGCGATGAGGTTGCCGAGCGCATAAATACCGGAGTCACCTTGGGCGTGCACGAGCGAATCCGACTGATGTGGATCGGCGCCGGGCTATGGCACGATCCGGGATTCTACAATGCATTGGAAGAGCGTCTGGGAGCGGTGTTCGTGTGGTCCATGTACATGCCCTTCGCCGGACCGCAGTACATCAGAGCCATGCACGGCAAACCTCTGCACGCGCTGGCCAGCCGCATCTGCTCGATGAACGAAGTGCTGCATCTGCCGCCGTGGATGAACGGATGGATGGTCAGCGAGGCGCGCCGATGCGGCATCGATGCCGCGGTGATGCTGGTGCCGCCCGGCAGCCGCTTGTCGCAGAGCGGCACCAAGCTGACCCAACTGTCGCTCGAGCAGGCCGGCGTGCCGACCTTGGCCCTGGATGCGGACATGGTGGATTCCAAAGACTGGAGCCGCGAGCAGACGGTGAATCATGTGAGCGATTTTCTAACCGCCGCAGGTCTGACATGAAGAGACTCCCGATCGCCCTGAGCTGTGCCGTACTCGTCATGGCGGTGACCCAGTCCGCCGCGACGGTGCTGACCTATGCGTCGCCTTACGGACCGAATCATACATTCAGCCGGGCCGACAAAACCTGGATGGACTGGGTTCTGCGGCAGTCGGGGGGCACCTTGCGCATCCGGCCCATCTGGTCGGGCAGCTTGATTTCTTCCGATCAATCGCTCATCGAGCTGCGCCATGGGGTTGCGGATATTGCAACGATCACGCCCATCTACGTTCGGGGCGGAACGCACTTGATCCGAACGCAAACCGGGTTCTACAGCGGCGCCAAGACGTTTGCGCAGCAGCTGGCGATGTACCGCTGCCTGTCGGCCGCATCCCCCGAATATGCGCATGAGCTGGCGGGCCTCAAGATCTTGGCCATCCAGGGCGGGACGCTGCCCGGCATGCTGACCCGTAGCCGCGAGATTCGCACGCTGAAAGATCTACAAGGTCTGCGGATACGCGTACCTACGGAACTGCTCGGCGTAATGCGGGATCTCGGCACCGATCCGGTGTCGATGCCCATGGGCGAAGTCTATTCGAGTTTGGCCAAGGGCGTACTCGACGGGGTCGTTGCGCCCACCGATACGCTGAAGTCCATGCACTTCGGCGAAGTCGCCAAGTACTACGCGGAACTCGAGGTGCCGCGCGGCGCCTACCCGTCGCGCGCGATGAGCGAAAAACGCTGGCAGGCGCTCGCCCCGCAGGACCGTGCAGTGCTCGAGGCATCAATCCCCATATGGGAAGCGGCGTTGGCGAAGGAGACGCTGGCCGCCGGTCAATCGGGCGAAGCCGAAGGCCGCCGGGAGGGCGTGCAGTTCCTCCCCATGCCGCCGGCAGATCAAAAACGCTTCGATGATCTCTACGACGAAGACGCCGAACGCAATGCCCGTTCTCTGGCGAGTTTCGGCATCGATGGTACCGCCGTGTTTCTCTATGCGCGACGGATCGCAAAAGGTATTGATCAAACGGGAACAGTGACCTGTACGGGGAAGCCAGATGCAGCCACTTGAGGGGATTCGGATCGCGGATTTCAGCCACATCATGGCCGGTCCCTATGCCACGCATCTTCTGCGCCTGCTCGGCGCGGAAGTCATCAAGGTAGAATCGCCGGGGCGCGGCGACGCCATGCGCAACTACGGCACCGATCGTGCTTACGACGGCATGGCGCCGGCGTTCATCGCGGTCAACGCGGGCAAGAAGTCGGTTTCGCTGGATCTCAAGAATCCCGTATCGGTGGAGGCGGCAAAAAGGCTCATCGCGCGCTCGGACATCGTCGTCGAGAATTTTCGACCGGGCGTCATGTCGCGCCTCGGCCTCGGGTACGCCGAGGCCCGTGCCGTGAGAGAAGACATCGTTTACTGTTCCGTTTCGGGGTACGGCCAGTCGGGCCCGCTGCGCGACTGGCCCGCGATCGACAACATCGTGCAAGCCACGAGCGGCATGATGTCGCTCGGGGGCGATCCGGGGGATCCACCGATGCGCGTCGGTTTCCCGGTCGTCGACACCCTCACCGGTCAAACGGCGGCGTTCGCGATCCTGGCGGCGCTTTTCAGGCGCCAACGGAGCGGCAAGGGTGAATACATCGATGTCGCGATGATGGACGCCAGCCTCGCATTCATGGCTTCCGCCGTGGTGCCGTTCCTGGTCACCGGCCGATCCTTGGAACGGACCGGCAATACCGGTTACAGCGGCCAACCCACTGCCGCGCTGTTCGAGGCCGCCGACGGCAAGCAGGTTTCCTTGGGGGTCGTACAGCAAGGTCAGTTCGAAGCGTTGGCGCGCTTGCTGGGGCGCGCCGAATGGATCGAGGATCCGCGCTTCAAGACACCCGACCTGCGGCGCGCCAATTCTCAGGCCCTGCAGTCGATGCTCGCCGAAATGTTGCGCATGCGCAGCGCGGCGGATTGGGAAGCGCGAATGAGCGCCGCCGGAATTCCCTGCGGTATGGTGCGCAATGTCGAGGAGGCAGCGGCGCTGCCGCATCTACGGGAGCGCGGCATGAAGATTCCCCTGAACGTGCCGGGACTTCCGCAGCGGGAGAACATCGAAATCGTCAATGCCGGCTTCATCTTTCAAGAGGGCGGACCCGATGTTGCCGAACCCCCGCCGGCGCACGGCCAACACACCCAACAGATCTTGCAGTGGCTCGGCTACGATGTACACCAGCAACGCGAGATATTGCGCTTTTCCTAGAGGTGTTCGCGATGCACTCCGAAGACTACGACCCCACTCAACCGGAAACCTTCGACAGCGTCCACGAAACGTTTGCGAACCTTCGAGAGCGATGTCCGGTTGCGCACAGCAACGCCTTCGAGGGGTTTTGGGCCGTGATGCGCCATCAAGACATCCTCGACATTCTCCTGGATCCCGACACGTACATCACATCGGTGCGCAACGTCGTGCCGGGCTCCGCAGCCACCCGCCGCCGGCCGCCGTTGCATTTGAATCCACCGGAACATACCCCCTATCGGCGCGCGATAGATCGGGCGCTCGGCGCATCTCGAGTCGCCTCGATGGACCCGGCCACGCGGCGCATCGCCGGCGAGCTGGCGGCCGCGATGGTGGCGAGAGGGGAAGCGGATTTTGTCGAGCACTTCTCCAGCCCCTTGCCGGCCTTTGTCTTCGGCGAGTGGCTGGGGCTCTCCGAGCAGCAGACGAAAGTTCTTTGGAGCACGTCCCGCGCCTACGTGAAAGCGTGGGAGGCGTTCGATAAGGACAGCGTCGCGAGGGCGGGAGACGAACTGGCGAAGATGGCGGCCGAGGTCATCGAACAGCGCCGCGCGCAGCCGCTCGACCCCAGTGTGGATCCGACCAGTTCCCTGTTGGCCGCGCGCGATGCCGCCGGGAATCCGTTCCCGACCGACTTACTCGCCGGATGCGTTCGTCAAGTCCTGGTCGTCGGATTGGTCGCGCCGCCCATATTGCTCGGCAGCATCGCGGTCCATTTGGCGCGCAATCCTGATCTTCAGCAATCTTTGCGCGACGATCTATCCCTGGTCCCCGATGCGATCGAGGAATTTCTGCGGCTGTATACGCCGTACCGCGGGTTTGCGCGGACCGCGCGCCATGAAGTTCAGATTCACGGCCGCACCATCCGGGCGGACGAGCCGATCGCTCTCGTCTATGCGTCGGCCAACCGCGATGAGTCGGTATTCCCCCAGCCCGATGAGTTCATCCTACGCCGCCCCAACATCGCACAGCATCTGGCGTTCGGCCGCGGACCGCATATGTGCGCGGGCACGGCGCTGGCCCGCCAACAACTTCGCATCGCGCTCGAGCAGGTACTCAGGAAATCGAGCCGCTTCGAGTTGTGCGGCGAGGTGCGGATGAGCGGGATGCCGGAGGTGGGACCGATCTGTGTCCCGCTTCGCTTCACCGGGACGGCGATGAATCCATGAAGCGCGGTTTCAAGGGCGGTCGAGGGGCGCCTCACATCATCGCCGCGGCAGCGCTGTGCATCGGCGTCGCCGGAGCGGTGCTCTCGGCGGATACCTACGATGCGGCGGACTCCTGGTGGCAGGCCGGGGCGAAGCGTGTCATGCCCGCGAATGCCGAATATGAGGACGGGCTGGGGCGCGTGCGCGTAGTCAACGCCGACGGCCCGTTCGAAACGCAGGGCCATCCTTTCTTCACGCCTCTGGGTACGAACGGCCGCGCGTGCGTCACGTGTCATCAGCCGGCGAACGGCATGGGGCTGTCCGTGGAGACCATTCGTCGACGATGGGAGGAGACCGGCGGGAAGGACCCGCTGTTCGCGGCCGTGGACGGCTCGAACTGTCCCAGTCTTCCCCAGGCCGAGCGCGCCTCGCATTCCTTGCTGCTGGATCGAGGGCTATTCCGCATCTATCTGCCCTGGCCGCCGCGCTCGGCCGCGGGCGCCGCCATACAGCCGGAATTCACCATCGATGTAGTGCAAGATCCAACGGGCTGCAATACCGACCCGGCCTACGGCCTGCAGAGTAAAACGCCGACGATTTCCGTATTTCGGCGCCCGCGGCCGGTCGCCAATATGAAATACTTGCTCGAATTGCCGCACGGCGTGCCGCCGAGCGAGTTTCTCTTCTACAACGACAAGAGTCTTCTGCCGAGGAATCCCGAAACGGGCGGCTTCGCTTCCCTGCAGCTGATGTCGGACGGCCGGGACCTCACCCTCAAGATTCAAGCGCGCGACGCGGCGCTGAATCATCTTCAGGCACAGGGCGCAGTGTCGGACAAGCAGCTGTCGCGGCTGGAATCTTTCGAGAAGCAGGTATACGCCGCGCAAAGCTTCGACAAAGTCGGCGGTGAATTGACCGGCGAGGACTCCCCGCCGGGTCTGGGTCCCGAAGCGCTCGAACGGGGCGCGCCGGCACGTCTCGGCAACAACCCCATCAACCGGATCTTCGGCTCATTCGCTCCATGGCAGGGCATTCCGGAGAAAGCGCAGGAGACTCCGGAACAGCGTGCCCAAAGAGCATTTCGCGAGTCGGTGGCGCGGGGCGCAGATATCTTCTATCTGAAGCGCTTTATGATCGAGAATGCCGGAAAGTACAACGACAAGGGTCTCGGCAATCCGTTCAAGCGCTCCTGCGGCAGCGGCTGCCACAACACGCTGTTGATGGGCATGGACCTCGCCCCGGGATACATGGATTTGGGGCTGAACAATCTTCCCTGGGCCAACGCGCGGCCGGATTTGCCGCTGTTCAAGGTGGTCTGCAATGCCGACGCGGCGCCGCAGTCCTATCTGGGCCGCGTGATTTACACACACGATCCTGCGCGAGCGCTGATCACGGGCAAGTGTGCCGATGTCGGCGCGAGCATGACGCAACAGTCCCGCAGCTTGGCCGCTCGGGCGCCTTACTTCATGAACGGCTCGGCCGCCAATCTTCGCGAGCTGGTCGATTTTTACGACCGCCGTTTCAACATCGGCTACACGGAAGCGGAGAAGCAGGATTTGGTCAACTTCTTGGGCGTCTTGTGAACACTCGCCGCGGCATGATCGCCTCGATCATCGGCGTTGCGGCCGGAATCGCCGGTGCCGCGCCGCCGGCGGGTACGCACGTGAGCTTCGTCGCCTGCCCGGTGGCTCGCGACACCGGTCCGGACACGGACGTGTGTTTCTTCGCAGAACATGACGGCAATCGTTACGCCCTGGCAAATCCGCCCGATTGGGGGGTACCTCAGTTGAAGCACCGCGTTCTCGTCGAAGGGCGCGTCAAAGAAGGACCTCTCGTTTGCGGGGCCATTGCAATCGAAGGGCGCGCCTCGGTGTTGGCCGAGATCGACGAGAGCTGCAGTGTCATCATCCCCTTCGACGGGGTGGTGAAGGGCGAATCCGGCGGAGTATTCAACCGGGGAACTCCGCAGCAACGCGCTTTCGCCGAGGATCTCGCGCGCCGTTCGGCGGTGGATCCCAGGCTGTCGCTCGAGCCGGCGATTCTCGATCCTCCGCCTTCACCCACACCGACACCCCCTTTCGGGGCGCGCGAGCTCATGATTGCGTATCCTTACAACAGCGACCGGGGTTCCGGGCCTGATATGCTGAAATTGAAGGACCTCGCCGGATACGCGAGGGTCGCGAAGGCGAGGAGCGTGCGAGTCGTGGGGTATCGGGCGATTTCAAGGCTGTCGGACGGCAGCGAAATGACGGAGGGAGCGGGGATCGCGCAGGCGCGGGCAATCAAGGTTGCCGCCATTCTCTGCGCTCTCGGGGTGGATGCGCGGGTCACCCACGTCAGTTGGAACGGCGGCGCCATCGCAGGTACCGGCGACGACGACTGGCGCAATCGCAAGGTCGAAGTCGAAGTCACTCCTTGAACGAGGGATGGGATGATTGGAACATGTGACTACCTCGCGCTGCACTCGCGCCTGCGGCCCTCGGCAACGGCCATGCTGGAACTCGCGACCCAGCGTCGCTGGACCTACCAATCGGCGGATCTGACCGTCGCGCGCTATGCGGCGTCGCTGCGCAGACACGGGATTGCCGAAGGCGATCGGGTCGCGGTGCTGTCGAAGAACCGGGCTGATCTCGCATTCATTCACCTGAGCTGTGCCCGAATCGGCGCGATCTACGTGCCGCTGAATTGGCGGCTCGCGCCGGCGGAACTCCGGAAACTGATCGAGGACGCCGAACCGCGCATCTTGCTCGGCGATGCGATGCTGGCACAGGCGCAACTGGCGGGGACTTCCCTCGATGATTTTGCTTCGACGGCGGAAGGTACCGAGCCTTTTCTTTTTCCACCCGTCGATCCGGACGCCATTTCGCTGATTCTGTATACGTCGGGAACTTCGGGCCGGCCCAAGGGTGTTCTGCTCTCGGAGCGCAACATTTGGGAAACCGCGCTCAATTTCTCCACCCTCGGGTGCGTTACGCATGAGAGCGCGGTGCTGTGCGATTCGCCCATGTTTCATATCATCGGATTGGTGACTACCGTCCGATCGGTGCTGATGAGGGGCGGTCGATTCATCGTGTCGGACGGTTTCGCACCCGAGCGAACATTGGCGCGGCTCGCCGACCCCGCTCTCGGGGTCACGCATTACTTCTGCGTGCCGCAGATGGCCGCGGCCATGCGCGCAAGTCCGGCGTTCGAGCCGCACAAACTGCGCCGATTGACCGGGATCTTCTCCGGCGGAGCACCGCATTCGGCGCACGCCATCCGATCCTGGACCAGCGAAGGCATTGCGATGGCCGACGGTTTCGGCATGAGCGAAGCGGGGACGGTGAGTTGCATGCCGTTGGAACTCGATCGCATCGACTCGCATGCCGGATCCGTCGGAATCGTCCCGCCCGGGCTTCGGGTGCGCATCCTCGATGAACGAGGTCAGGAGTGCGGACCGGGGGAAGCCGGCGAGGTGCTGCTCCGAGGTGCCAGCGTGACGAGCGGTTATTGGCGCCAGCCGGATGAAACACGGTCGGCATTTACCAAGGACGGCTGGCTGCGGACCGGCGACATCGCGCGCGTCGACGGGGATGGCTTCATGTGGATTCTCGACCGCAAAAAGGACATGTTCATCTCGGGCGGCGAGAATGTTTACCCCGCTGAAATCGAGGGCGTCCTTTCGGCTTATCCACACATGGCGGAGTGCGCGGTGGTCGGAGTGGGTGATGAGCGTTGGGGCGAAGTGGGCCATCTGGCCGTCGTCCCATTGCCGAACCATCACCTCGACAAGGCGCATATCGCAGAGTTTCTGGCGGCGCGGCTTTCGCGTTACAAGATTCCCAAGCACATCAGCGTCATCGAGAAGCTGCCCCGCAACGGGGCGGGTAAGGTGGTCAAGAGCGTATTGCGGTCGATGCTCGCGCAACAGAGGTGATCCGCCGATCTTGCCACGGCACCGCGATGTCGCGGTGCAGCGCCTGCAAACGAGTGTAGCTCCGCCAACCGAAGGTGTATTCTGATTTTTCCATGCCGACGAGCAGATTGAACCTCGATGACTTTCCTGACTCTGCCTACGCGCACGAGTTGCGGCGAGGTCTGGCGCGATTGCGGTTCGAGGCCCCGTTGGAAGCGGAGTACACGATGGCTCACGTGGAGCGCGTGCGCCTGCGCGTGAGAATCTGGTTCTCCGTAACCTTGGTGCTGTCCATTCTGTTTACGTTCGATCAGGTGCGCCGCGACGGTCCCTGGAACCCGAACTCCATTGCGCATCTCAGCGTGCTCCTGCCATGCACCATTGCCCTGGTTTGGTTGGCCTGGAGTTCCCGTTACGAGCGCTTCTATCTCCCGGCCTCGAGGGTGCTGGTCACGCTGTTCGGGACCCTCATCGCGGCCTTCATCGCAATCGCGGTCGCCCAAGGTCGAGAGGAGGAGCTGGCGGCGCTCACGGTCAACCTGGTTGCCGTCTTCTTCTTCGCAGGCCTGATGTTTCGGCAGGCAATTCTCACCTCCGCGATGATGATCGTGACCTTTGCGATCGTGGCGCTCGCCGCCGGGTTACCCCATGGGCTGCTGCTCAAGAGCTTGGTGATGTTGTCACTGACGAGCGTCATCGCCGCGCTCGTCTACTGGGACGTCGAACAGTCGTACCGCCGAAATTTTCTCGAGGACGCGCTCATCAGCGAACTCGTCGCCCGCGACAGCCTTTCGGGTCTCATGAACCGGCGCGCCTTCGATGAGCATTTACTGCGTGTTTGGCAGCACGCCCAGCGGGATCAGCGTTTGATCGCCGTGCTGATGATCGACATCGATTACTTCAAGCAGTACAACGACGACTTCGGCCACCAAGATGGGGACTTGGCGCTGCGCAGCGTTGCGGGGGTCATCCAGGGGTTCGCGCGGCGGCCGCTGGATCTTGCCGCGCGCTACGGCGGCGAGGAGTTCGCGGTGATCCTATACGATCTGGCTCTTCCCTATGTCGAGGACACGGCCGAGCGCCTTCGGGAGAGCGTGCAGAGTCTGCCGGGGTTGAAACGGCAGGTCACGGTGAGCGTGGGGGTCGGAGTGGCCGCACCCATCGTCGGCCGCACCCCCCAAGGCGCCGTGCAATTGGCCGACGAGGCGCTGTATGAAGCGAAGCAGGCGGGTCGCAATCAAATCGTCGTCAAGGGCACGGATGCCTACTTGCTCCTCGATACCGGGGCCTTCACGTCGCGGAGAAATTCACAGCGCCGGCCGTCATGAGCGGAGGGGAATTGAGAATTCAAAGCAGGCGCCCTGGTCGGGGGCGCTCTGGGCCCAGATTCGGCCGCCGTGCCGCGCGATGATGCGCTGTACGATGGCGAGCCCGACGCCGGTTCCCGAGAAGTCTTCGGCCGTATGCAGGCGCTGAAAGACGCCAAACAGCTTGTCGGCGTAGCGCATGTCGAACCCGGCGCCGTTGTCCTTGACTCGATAGATGGCCTCGTCATTCTCGACGCGGCCGCCGATCTCAACCCGGGGCTGGGACCGTTTGGCGCTGTACTTGAGTGCGTTGCCGATCAGGTTGGTCCAGACCTGACGCATGACGGTCGCGTCGCCCTCGACGGGAGGCAAATCACCGATCTCGATCAGCGGTTCTGGACCGGTATACAGCGACCGGGCCTCGCTTACCGCCGCTTCGGCCAGGCCGGCCATGTCGATCGGCTCACGATGCAGGGCGGTACGTCCGGCGCGTGAGAACTCGAGCAGTGCGACGATGAGCTGGTCCATCTTTTGGCTGCCGGCGCGGATGATCCGGACGATACGGCGGCCCTCATCGCCCAACCGATCGGCGAAATCGTCCTCGAGAATTTGCGAGAAGCCGTCGACGGAGCGCAGCGGCGCCCTGAGGTCGTGTGAAACGGAGTAGGAAAAGGATTCCAGGTCGTGATATGCGGCGGCGAGCTCTTCCGATCGCCGCCGCTCGCGTTCGCGCAGTTCGGTGTTTTCGCGGCGCAGCCGCTGCACGTCCAGTGCGCGGGCGATGACCGGCAGTATCGCATTGAGTTTAAAGGGCTTGAGAATGTAGTCCAGCGCGCCTCCCTGCATGGCCTGCACCGCCGTGTCGATGGTGCCGTGGCCCGTCATCACGATGGCGCCCAACTCGGGGTCGATCTGTCGTGCGGCGTTGATCAGGCTGATGCCGTCCATCTCCGGCATCATGAGGTCGGTGAGCAGCAGGTCGATTTGACCCGGACGCAAACCCTCCAATGCTTGTCGGGCGGAGCTGAAGCCCGCGGTGAGGTAGCCTTCGAGTTGCAGCGTATCGCATAGGGCGCGCATTTGAGCCGTCTCATCGTCCACTATGAGCAGGCGAGGCGGGGCGGCGGTCAAGGGGCCAGCTCCGCGAGCGCAGCCCGCAATTCGTGCAGCCGCGGGGGTTTCGCCAGCACCTTATCGACGTGGGGATGCGACTCGTTCGACTCTATGAGGCGCTGACCCCAGCCCGTGAGCAGGATGACCGGCGTCCTCGGTGAGATTGCCTTGATCGAGGAGGCGACCTTGCGGCCATCGACGTGCGGCATGCCGAGATCCGTGATGACGGCGTCAATGACTTCTCCGCGCTGCGCGGCCGCTGTAAAGGCGTCGATGCCGGCCTGACCGCCGGAAGTTGCCGTGATGACATGCCCGTCCTCCTGCAAGGTGTCCTGCAGAGATTTGATGAGCAGCGGATCGTCGTCCACCAACAGAATGCGCAGGCGCCGGGTAACGGCGGGGAAGCGCGCCGTTTCGTCGGCGTCGACGAGGGACGACGCCTGGGATGGAAAGATCAGCCGCACGGTGGTGCCTTTGCCGACCGTGCTGTCGATCTCGAGCTCGGCACTGTGCCGCTGAATCATGCCGTAGACCATCGCCAACCCGAGCCCGGTGCCGCGCTCGCCCTTCGTCGTATAGAAGGGCTCGAGGCAGCGGCGGCGCGTGTCCTCGTCCATGCCGACGCCGGTGTCGCTCACCTCGATCAGCACCCGGTCCGCGCCGCCGTCGTCGACGGTCTTGCGCGTGCGCACGTACAACCCTCCTCCCGCCGGCATGGCATCGACCGCGTTGAAAATGAGATTGGTGAGCGCGTCGCGAATTTCATGTTCCGCGCCCATGATGTCCGGCAACGGATCCGTCAATTCCGTGCGCAGATCCACCATCAACCCACGCTGTTGCGGCTGGTCGCTCCAGCGCGGACGCGTCAGATCGACGACTTGCCGCACGGAGCGGTTGATGTCGACCCGTTCGAGCGTGAGCTGCGCTTCGCGCTCGCGGTAGAATTCGCGCATGCGCGCAACAGTCCGGGCGACATCTTCGATGGCGCGCTGAATCGTCGAGAGGTAGCTGCGGGAGCGCTCGCTGAGATTGGGCTCGCGTTCGAGCAGCGACTCGGTATAGAGCGAGATGGGAGATATGGCGTTGTTGATGTCGTGGGCAATGCCGCTGGCCATCTGCCCGAGCGCCCGCAGCCGCTCCTGCTGCAAGATGGTGTGCTGACTCTGACGCAGGTCGTCATAGGCCTGCTGCAAAGCTACGTATAGCCGGACTTGGTGACTGGCCAATGCCACGTGTTCGCTGAGCTGCTTCAGGAACTCGCACTCGCCGCTGCTGAAGGCCTGATCGTTGCGGCGTGCACAGACCAGCACGCCGAACACCTGGTTTTCCACGATGAGGGGTGCGAATACCACCGAGCGCAGACCGGCCTTCGCGAGCTTCTGTGGAAAGGGGAAGGGGACTCGAACCACGTCCGGCTCATAGACCAGCTCCCCGGCAACACAGTGGGACAGCCCGTTTTGGTCGATGGGCACCTGCCGGTGTTCCTCCAGCCCGAGTTTGTCGGCAAACACCCGGCCGGCGCTGCCGAGGGCACTGACGGCCAGCGACTTGGCGACGGCGTCGTGCAGCAGAAAGCAGCCGAAGTCGATCGGTAGATTCTCTTCCAGGCTCACCAACACCACCTGGAAGATGCTCGCCAGATCCTGGCGCTCTCCCGTGGCGCGGGTGATGTGCTGCAGCAGGCTCATTCGGCCGAGCTGGGCGTGGAGCTTGCCGTCGGCTTGCTGGATGTGCGTGAGCATTTGATTGAATGTGTCGGTGAACAAGTCAAATTCGTAAGCTCCCGTGCGGACCGCCCGGACCGTGTAGTCATTGCGCTCGGAAACCGCCCGGGTCGTCTCTGCGAGCGCCATGATCGGCCGCAGCAGCTGGTGCTGCAGCCGCCGGGAAATCAGATACGCCAGCAGCAGTGAAGTGCATGCGACGAGGAAGACGATCAAGCCATAGAGCCCCAGGCGGGCGTACATGGCGCTCAAGTCGGATTTGACGAACAACACCCCGAGTTGCCGCGAACCCTCCACCACCGGCTGAAAACCAACCAGCTCGAAGCGCCCGAAGCTGTACCCTTGGCCGAGCCGGGCCGGAAACTGCGAGGCAGCCAGCCCTTGCGGATACGTTGCAAAAATTCTGCCTTTTGCGTCGTACAGCGCCGCCGCGGTTATATGTGGATCAGCCCTGAAAGCGGTGAGGACGTTGGCGCCATCCTCGGCGTTCTCGAATGCCAGGGACGCCGTACTGTTGCTCGCGATCGCCTGGCTCAAAATTTTGAGCTGCTGGACGCTGGACTGGCGGAAGGTCAGAAACTCGTACGCGCAAAAGGCCGACGTCGTCACCACCAGCGCGGCGCCGGCGGAAAGAAATATCATCCGCATCAACGTGCGGCGAATGGGTGTGGATGAACTGGTTTTCGGTTGCCCGGACATGGGTCATCCCTTGACGGCCGCGCCGACGATTGCGGCGGGTCTCAGCAGCTTCGAACTGATCGTCAAGCCCGCTGCGCGGGCCGATTCCACATTGATCCGCAGCCGAACCCGGCTGTCCTCCACCGCGAACTGAATCATGACGCCGTGCTCGGCGGCGCCGTCGGCTTGTGAAACGGTGAGCGTGCTGCGGCCATTGAGCGCGGCGAGAATCTGGCCGATCCGCCCGCTTTCGGAGCGGTCTATGAACAGTATTTGGCAGCGCTCTATGTCCGCGAGGCTGCGGAATCGCTGCACCTGGAGCGGATGGCCGTTGATCTGCTCGCCCCGGACGACCTCATCCAAATGCGCGCCGAACGGATCGCTGCCCAAAATGCCGATGATGAAAGGATCGCCCGGCGCGGCGAATGATTGAGGCGGCCATTCCACAAAATGCGAGAAGTTGAATACGAACACCGCTTCAACTTGATCTTCGCTCGGCGCCGCCGCCGCATCGACGCTTCGCGGGAATGCACCGTATCCCAGCGCAGCGAATAGCAGCAATGAAAGCGAGGTCCTTTGCACTGCCGCGCAAAGTCTCCTCAAAGTCGCGGCCACGGGTTCGGCATCCTTTTGAATCGCTCCGCCGTGGGCGCTGTAAATCGCGCCACGGCCGACAAACTCTATCATCCGAGCCGCGGACCCAGGTCACAATTTTTGCGTTGCGATCAGATGAGGAAAGCACGAGTCCGATGATGATGGAATTTATTCGGCGTGGAGAAGCGCGGAGGCAGCTCGGTCGGCGCGAGGTGTAAGATAATGCCTACTGCCGATTAAGGTATTGCCTGAACCTGCGCGGACGGCGATATCGGCGAGGAATCGTTCCAGTTCCACGGGCGGCCGCGGCCCACACAGCAGCGTGCCTTGCGCGAAATCGCATTCGCTGAAGACGGCGTGATCGAGGTGCAAATCCGTCTCCACGCCTTCGGCGGTGACGACCATGAACAACTCGTGAGCGAGCCGGACGATGGCGCGCATCACGATGCCGGCGTTCTCGTCGCGCGATGCGTCTGCAATGAGCGCACCATCGATCTTCACTTCGGTGAACGGCATCCGGTAAAGTTCGGTGATCGAGGACAGCCCCGATCCGTAGTCGTCGAGCGCGAGCCCGACACCCGCGGCACGCAGCCGCGTGAAGGCCTCGAGACACAGGGCTCGGTCGGACAGCTTCTCCATTTCCTTCACTTCGAGCGTCAGGCGGGTCGGCGGCACGTCGAATTGGCGCAAGCTGCTCATCAGCCGGTCAGGAAAGCGTTCGTCCTTGATCAGCGTTGACGCTAGATTGACCGCGACGGGAAGATCGATCCCGCGATCCCGCCATAACGCGTGCTGCTGAATCGCTTCGGTGATCGTGAAGTCGGTGATCTCGGTCATGAGCCCCGCGGCATGGGCGAGCGGCAGGAACTGACCGGGCAGCAACAAGCCGAGCTGAGGATGGTTCCAGCGGACCAGCGCCTCGACCTGCGTCACGATCGGTGAACCGCCGGTCGTGAGCTTGGGTTGGTAGTGGAGCGTGAGTTCGTGCTCGTCGAGAGCACGGCACAGCTCTGCGGCGTCCGGGAAGGCCGAGAGGCGATTCGATTCAGTGGCCATGGAGTGCTCCTTGGGTCGGTGCGATAACGAAAAACTAATCGGGCTCAAGGCATGGAGGCCGTGCAGACCAGGGTCCTTAGGTGAGCATCGCCGCGACCGCAGGGTACATTTTGCGCAATGGACCTTCTGGCCGCGGTGAGGACCGTCGCATTCAGCGTTACATCACGCCCCGTGCTCATGACCGCCGCAGTCTGCTCACCGGCGATGAGTTCGCCCTGGCTTGCCACCTGCAGGTAAAGAATCGTCGGAATGACGATTTTGAAATTCAGATGGGCCGCGGCAGTGAGCGACGCAGTCGCCGCTGCCGATTCGATATGCGACTCAGCGGCGGCCGTCAATGGCATGAGCAGCACGACGGCGGCGATCGAACTGCGGATTGCCGCGCTCGATGACTTCATCGTGTCCCGTCCTTGACTCATGGGTCGGCAAGCTATCGCATCGATTACATCGATTCAAGCGAATTCGGCGTATTCGTCTAATTCATCACATTTCTCATCGTTTTTATGTCAAGAGCGTGTTTTGGGAAGCCAATTGGGCTGCCACTCGGGTCGAAGGCAGTGCCCAAATACGCAGGAAACTATTGATTCGATGTAAACGATGTGAGAGTGTTGGGGCTCAGAGGAGTAGACATGTCGCCAAGCCCCAAAAAGTACGTGACGTCTTTGGAAGCCGCCGGCTTACTCATGGTGTCGCCCGTGACCATTCGCGAATGGGCACGCAAGGGTCTGCTGCAATCGGTGTCTACGGCCGGCGGCCACAGGCGCTTCATGCTCGACCAGCTGCAGCAGTTCGCCCGAGCACACGGGATTCAGCTCGAGAACCCGGGCAGTTCGCCGGCTCCGGCGCCGTTGCGGGTGCTGTTCGTCGACGACGATTCGGTGTTCACCGAATACCTTTGCGGGATCGTCCTGGCGGCGGATTCGAGCATCGATGTGAAGTCTGCAACGGACGGATTTCGCGCGGGGCAGCTCACGGAAGGCTTCCGGCCCAATCTGGTGGTGCTCGACATCAGTATGCCGGGCATCGACGGCATCGAATTGTGCCGCCGCCTGCGGGCGAGCCCGGTGACGGCGAATAGTCGGCTGGTCATTCTCTCGGGCTCATTGTCGCAGGAGAACATCGCGGCGGCACGGGCCGCGGGCGCCGACGCCTGGCTCGAGAAGGGTGCTTCCCGAGCCGAGATCCTCAGGGTCCTCGGGCTGGGCGATGCGCCCACTCATTCAAAAGTGCCGGAAGTCGTTGAAGAAGCGGCGTCTCGGGCCGATATATAGGTATTCAACTTAGGCCCAGGGAGGGGCCGGAGAACTCTCGGATGGAGAGGGCGGTTCAGGATTTCAGGAAGAGGGAACTTCACGTATTGCTGATCGAAGACTCCGGGCCGGATGCGGAGTTGACGATAAGGCGTTTGCGGGCGGCCGGATTCAACTGCCGTTACCGATGCGTCGTGAACGAGAGCGACATGCGACGGGAACTGAAAGCCTATCGCCCCGATCTCATTCTGTCCGATTTCAGCATTCCGGGATTCAACGGAATGTCCGCTCTTGCCATTGCGCGAGTCGAAGCGGCCGGCGTTCCCTTCATTTTTCTATCCGGGACGATCGGCGAGGAACGCGCCATCGAGGCCTTGAAGTGCGGGGCGATCGACTACGTTCTGAAGAGTAATCCGATGCGGTTGGTGCCGGCAGTCGAGCGCGCACTGGCGGAAGCAGAGCTGCGCCGAACCAGCCAAATTGCCGAGCAGCAGGTCGCGCGTTTGACCGGCGTTCTGCAAATGCTCTCGGGTATCAACGCGGCACTCGTGCGCATTCAAAACCGCGACGAATTGCTGAACGAGACCTGCCGGCTGGCGCACCGCATGGGCGGTTACGCGATCGCCATGGTGGCGCTGATCAATCCGACCACGCGCATGGCGCGCCCGGTGGGATGGGCGGGATATGATTTTCTTCCCCGGCCGGGCGAGGAATTCCCCGTTGCCGACCACGAGGAGGGAGATACGAGCCTCATGGGGCGCGTCATTCGTACGGGGCAGGCCGCCCTGTGCGAGGACCTCAATCGATCATCGCTCGTCATTGACCGACGCGACTTGCTGATCGCCGCCGGTGTTCGTTCGTTGGCCTGCCTGCCGCTGCGGGTCGATGGCACGCCGGTGGGATCGTTCCTCTGCGGCACGGTGACGAGCGGTGTCATCGGGCCGGAGGAGCTGTTGCTGCTGGAGGAAGTGGCGTCGAATCTGTCATTCGCGCTTCAATATCTGGATAAGCAGGATGCAGTGCGGTTTCTGTCGTACTTCGAGCCCTTGACGGGGCTCGCCAAGCGGGCGCTCTTTTGCGAACGACTGATCCGCCTGCTCAAACGCGGGACCGAGAGTTTGCCCCGGCTGGCGGTGGCGGTGTTCGATATTGAACACTTGAGCGTCATCAACGACTCCTACGGCCGGCACACGGGCGATCGTCTCTTGCAGTGCGTGGCTGACCGGCTCAAGGGACACTTTCCCGACACCGAGCAGCTTGCGCATCTCGGCGGCGGGACCTTCGTCTGCATGAGCGCGTTGCCGGAGCGCGCAGAGGACGAGATTCGAGGCTTGCACCAGGAATTCACGCGCATATTCGATCGGCCTTTCGATGTCGACGGGCATGAGATCGTCGCGACGATCAAGAGCGGTCACGCGTGTTATCCGGAGGACGGCAAGGAGCCGAACGAACTGGTGCAGAATGCCGAAGCTGCGCTCAAGGAAGCGAAAACATCGGGAGAACAGTACCTCCATCACCGCATCGAAATGAACTCGGAACTCGCGCGGCGCGTCGGAATGGAACACCGGTTGCGCACCGCGCTCGACGAGAAACAGTTCGTGCTGCATTACCAGCCGAAGGTCACGTTGGGTACCGGGACGATTGCCGGCGCCGAGGCATTGCTGCGCTGGCAGGATCCGGAAAATGGCCTGACGCCGCCGGGAGTCTTCCTGCCCCTGCTCGAATCGGCGGGACTGATGCCCGCGATCGGCACGTGGGCGCTGCGGCAGGCGGCGTCCGATTGCCGGCATTGGCGCGAGATGGGTTTGCCCCCCATCCGGATCGCCGTCAACATTTCCCCTCCGGAACTGCGCCGCCGCAATGCGGCGAGTGAAATCCTCGAGTGCATCGGCGACCTCGCGGGCGATCCCAATTGGTGCGTCGACATCGAGATTACCGAGGGCGCACTGGTCGGCGATTCATCGGCGTGCGTTCACGCGCTGCGAATGCTGCGGGCCGCTGGTGTACGAATAGCGATCGACGATTTCGGAACCGGGTTTTCTTCCCTGGGCCGATTGTCGGAACTGCCGATCGATACACTGAAGATCGATCGCAGCTTCACGAGCCGGCTGCCTGCCGACCGCAAAGGCTGCACGCTCGTCTCGACCATCATCGATCTGGCGCACGCGTTCGAGATGACGACCGTTGCCGAGGGTGTGGAAACCCAGGCCCAGCTTGAATATCTCATCCGTGAAAACTGCGATCAATCGCAAGGCTTTTTGCACAGCCGGCCCATACCGAAGGCGGAGTTCGAACGCTTCCTGGGCGCCGGCCGTGCATTCACCGAAAGCCGCGCAACGTTCGGTGCTCCGCGCGGAAGAGAAAAGCTGGGTCGCGAGTGAGGTAAACCCCGAGCCTTTCACCTCAGTCGTGCGCCATACGGTATTGTTGTCACCGGACTACAAGGAGAAACATGTCGTCTGGACAACAATCGTTAGCCGGCCTGCGTGTGCTCGTCGCCGAAGACGAAGGCATGATGCTCGAGGCAATCTGTGATCGTCTGACCGATGCGGGCTGCGAGGTCGTGGCCACGGCCGATACCGGTGCCCGGGCGGTTGAGGCCGCGATTGCCGTGCGGCCCGATTTGATCCTCATGGACGTGCGGCTCAAAGGCGACATGGACGGCATTCGAGCCGTCGAACTGATCAACGAGAACCTGCGCGTACCGGTGATTTATCTGACCGGGGATTCCGACCAGAAGACTCTGCAACGGGCCAAAGCAGCTTCGGCCTACGGATACGTTCTCAAACCGTTTCACATCAGGAACCTTCTCGTGGCGATCGAGGTGGCGATCGGCCGGTTCGAGATGGAACGGCATCTGGAAGACAGTCAGCTCACTTACGCGACCATCCTCGGCAGCGTCGCCGACGGCGTGATCGCCGTCGATACCCAGGGGCACGTCCGCTTCATGAACGGAGTTGCCGAGCGATTGACGGGGTGGTCGAGCCGAGACGCCCAGCAACAGCAGTTGGGGACGGTCCTGAAGATCGCCAACTCCGCCGGCGGCAAGGCGGCGGCCGATCTGATCGCGGGGGTATTGAACTCGCGAATCACGATTTCGCTTGGCGGCGATGCCGTCGTGACGAGCCGCGATGGGCTTCGTGTGCCCGTCGACGGCGGTATGGCGTGCGCGGTTGACAGCTTGGGTCGTCTCGTCGGCGCATCCATCACGCTGCGCGACATGTCGGAGCGCCGCGCGCTCGAGGCGGCATTGCTGGATGCCGTGGGGCGAGAGCAACGCCGATTCGGATCTGACCTGCATGATGGGCTCGGGCAGGAACTCACGGGTCTTTCGCTGTTGATTGCGGCTCTTGCGGACACCGCGCGCGCGGCGCGGAGTCCCCACACCGCGGACCTCGAGCGCACCCATGAAGTCGTCCGGCACGCGCTTCAATCATGTCGAGCCATTGCACGTGGATTGTCGCCCATCGGGGCGACTGAAGGAGGACTGGTCGGTGCGCTGCGCGACCTCGTCTCCCGGTTGAAAGGTCCATCGGGCCCCACCGTCGATATCACCATCAGTGAGGTTGCGCGGCTCGGGCTGAGCCCCGCGGCAACCGAACACCTCTACAGGATCGCTCAAGAGGCACTCGCGAACGCACTCAAACATGCGCACGCGCAGTCCATCAACGTGACCCTCGACGTCGAGCGGGAGCACGTCCGACTGGAGATTCGCGACGATGGTCAGGGCCTGAAAGACGCCGGTCGAAATGCGCGCGGACTCGGTCTGCGTACCATGCAATACCGCGCCTCGATGATGGGAGCGCGGTTCGAGATCGTGCCCGTCGGGCCGCGCGGTACGCGAGTAATCTGCGACTGCCCTCAGGCGGGCTAGTCCCGCAAGGATCACGTGGACGGCGCGGGGGCCCTTCGAAGCGCGGTCCATGCGGCCGCGGAGAATACCAGTACATTGGCGACGATGACCGGGGCCGCGCCGATCAATATGCCGTAGCTCACCCACAGCACGGCCCCCGTCATTTGCGCGCCGCGCAGCAGGGTGGGACTCGCAAAGAAATACGACCCGACGAAAACGGCGGTCGCGGTCCACCCCAACAGATCGATGGCGGCGTGGCTCATACCGCTTCGGCCACCGGCCGATCTCCAAACGGCGGAATTTCACCGATTTTCACGCGATCGGTCCGGTCTTTTTCCCACTCGTTCAGCGTCAATCCGTAGGATTCGAACAACTCGCGGATGGCCCCGGTTCGCCAGTGAAGAAGTTGATCGAGGATCGGCACCATGATGCTGAATGCGTTGTCACTGAGTACCGTGCTCTTGGCAATGCGCGCGAGTTGCTTGTTCTCGGAGACGGCAATCGTGAAGCCGTCATGGTTGTTGACGTGCAGCATCACGTGCACGTCGGAACTGCCGTCGCCGACATAGATCATGCGGTCGGGCGTTACTCCCAGCCGGTGCTCGAGCTCTTCGATGACCGCGACCTTGCCGTAGCCGGCGGGCACGCGCTTGATGGCACGTACCTCCCCCGAACGGGGCTCGAATTCCAATTCAGTGCCGTAGATGTGCTCGGGGGGTACCACGCCGGCCAGCGCCGAGACGACGATCTCGCGTGGGGCGGCCGATATGACGAAGAAGGAAAAGCGATACCCGTCGGTACCCTGCTTCATGAAGTCGACCAGAGCCGGAATCGCACTCTTGAGGCGAACGCGGCGGCCGGCCTCCACCAGATGTTCACGGCGAACGCCGCGAAATTCCGGATCGTGCCGAATCAAATAGGCGAGCTCGCCGCCCTGTTGCACGAGATTGCTCTGGGCGAGCCCGGCAACGCGGTCTTCGAATCCGGATATGCCCAGCAATTCGCTCAACACCAGTCCCGAGTCCTTGAAACTCAGCGTTTGATCGAAGTCCGAAGCCAGCAAGTAGTGCTTGAGGGGTATATCAATCATGGCAGCATCTCCTGATAGTCCCTGATCATGGGAGCTCCCATCACATACTCAAGCAGTCGAAGGGGGATGTCAGGCGATAAAAATTCCCCTATGCGTGCAATCTTCTCATCTGACCCGCTTGGCGGGCAGCGGGCGCCCTCGCGCCCGCGCTGTACCTGTTTTTATTGTCATGGTCTGTATCTGTTATTGAGCACGCAGACGGGCACAATGACATCCATGCGAATAGCGAAACCCATTCTCCTCGTCACCACGCCGCTCGGCGTTGCCGAGGGTTTTTACGAGTGCTACCGGCTCGCGGGCGGTCTGGTGGTGCTCATGGTGGCCATGGTCGGCGTTCTCGGCGTTGCGCTGGCGACGGTCGTCGCCACCATTCGCCGCGAGGAGTCTGCGGCAGCAAAGGAGGATCAATGTCGATCGTAATCATTGCATTGCTGTTCGCGGTGGTGGCCAGCTTGGGTCACGCATTGTGGTCGATGTCCTCCGGGCCGGGCCACTCGCAGCGCATGGCACAGGCGCTGACGGCGCGGATCGCGCTATCCGTAGCACTGTTTGCCCTGCTATTCGTGGGCCAGCATTTTGGCTGGATTCAGCCGCACGGCGTACACTGAATGTCCTACTAACGTCGTCCGCGAGGGCCGTAGCGCCCCAAAGTTCGCCGCATGAAGCTCTACAATGTGGTTGCGCAGGAACTGGAGCGGATGATTCGAAGCGATACGCTGCGTGTCGGCGACAAGCTGCCGTCGGTGCGCATGCTCTGCCGGAGCCGCGGCGTGAGTCCGTCCACCGTCCTCAGTGCCTACGCTTCGCTGGAGTCGGCGGGTCTGATTCACTCCAGCCCGCGCTCCGGCTACTTCGTTTCCGCCCGGCCGAAGCCGCCGGTGCCGCAGCAGTCCTTGCCGAGATCCAGTTCCACGCGCGTGGCCGTCAGCGACCTGGTGTTCGACATCCTGGATGCTTCTCACGATCGCGACGTGGTTCCGCTGGGCTCGGCGTTTCCCAATCCGCATCAATTCCCGTGGACGAATTTGGCCCGCTACCTGGGCAGCAGCGCGCGCCGCATGGAACCGTGGAGCACAGTGGAGAGCTTGCCCCCGGGCAGCATGGAGCTGCGCAGGCAAATCGCGCGGCGCTATCTGCGCATGGGGATGACCATCGACGTCCGAGAGATCGTCATCACCGCCGGAGCGCTCGAAGCGCTCAATCTGGCGCTGCAGACGGTGGCTCGTCCCGGCGATACCATCGCCATCGAATCTCCGACTTTTTATGGATGCCTGCAGGCCGCGGAACGGCTTGGGCTGAATGTCGTCGAGATTCCGACGGACCCGCAGCGGGGACTCGATTTGGGTGCCTTGTCCAAGGCGATCTCGAAGCACTCCGTCCGCGCCTGCTGGTGCATGACGACGCTGCATCATCCGACAGGGGCGACGATGCACCCGGACAGGAAACGGGAATTGGTGCGCATTCTATCGACCCATGGGATCCCGCTCATCGAGGACGACGTTTACGCGGAACTTCAGTTCGCGGCGGTTCCCGCAGTGCCGTCGAAGGCATTCGACAAGAGCGGATTGGTTCTGCATTGCGGATCGTTCAGCAAATGTCTCGCCCCGGGATACCGCATCGGATGGGTTGCGGCCGGGCGGTTCGCGGACGATCTGGCGCGGCGTAAAATCGAGTCGTCCCTCGGCACCAGTCTGCCCATTCAACTCGGTATCGCGCGGATGCTGCAGTTCGGCGGCTATGAATCGCATCTGGTGCGGTTTCGCCGATTCTTGGCGAATCAACAGGCCCTTGCATTGGAATCCATGCGCCGTCACTTCCCTGCGGGCTACCGCGTCGCCGCCCCCATGGGCGGATACTTCCTCTGGATCGAGTGCGCGCCCGCCATCGATTCACTGGTCATTCATCGACAGGCCGTCGATTCCGGCGTCACGATCGCCCCGGGCCCCATGTTCTCCGCGCGCCGGCAATACCGTAATTACATACGCCTGAACTACGGTCATCCGTGGACCCCGGAAATGGACCAGGCGGTCAGACGCCTCGGGCAATTATTGCGGCGGGTCTGAGAAGCCCCGAAAGCTCGCGAACTCCTCGACCGGCGCGCGATCCGAGCGCAGCGAGTTGACGGCCGCGGCGTCGTCGGCGTAGCCCAAGGCCATTCCACAATAGATCATCTCGTGCTCATCCAGCGCGAAATGAGTCTTCAAACTGTACCGAAGCGTTGCCCACGCTTCCTGCATGCAGGAGCTCACGCCCCGCTCCAGCGCCGCAAGCGCGATCGACTGCATGAACATGCCGAGATGGGCCCATTGCGCATGGCCCATCCGTTCGTCGATGACGAAAAATAGCTCGACCGGTGCGCCGAACATTTCGTAGTTGCGCTCGAATCGCGCGAGGCGTGCGGAGCGGTCGGCGCGGGGAATCCCAAGAAGCGCGTACATGTCCTCACCCACCCTGAAGCGGCGCGTTCGGTAGGGCTCCCAAAGATTCGGCGGGTACACCGGCCGCTGCGCGCTCTCGTCGGGACCCTGCGCGGCGTGGATTCGCCGCGCGAGCTCAATGACGGCGGCACGGTCGGCGCCGGCCACCGCGATGACCTTCCAGGGCTGTAGATTGCCGCCCGACGGCGCCCAGCGAGCGATGTCGAGGATCTCGCGAATCAGCTCTTTGGGCAGCGGCTGAGGCCGAAATTCCCGTACGGATATGCGCCGCTCGAGCGCTTCGGTTACCGTCAGCATCCACATCTCCCCACCCGTCCACCGGCGCATCGAAGCGCAGTTTAACGCAGGGCAACGCCATGCGGATTCGAAGGACCATGACAGTGCGCGATCGGGATGAGGTCATGGGGTGTGGTATTGATCGCCCTTCCAAGACGGCGACCGGCCAGATATAAGTGTCACTTGGGCCACCGTCCCGGATTCTAGAAAAATGCGCGCTCGATCGGCTTGTGTAGCTTCGTTCTCGGTAATTGTGCTGTGCAGCAATTTGGGGTGCGTATCGGCGAAGAAACCGAATCCCACCCCAGCGTATGACCCGCGCGATTTGACGGGAATTTGGATGCAGACACCGGATCGGCCCTTCAAGACCTACCCGTTGACTCCGGAATACGCGGCAATTCTCAAGCAGCGCCGCGCGGACGAAGCGGCTGGAAAGCCGTTCCAGGTTGCTCAGAATCGCTGTCTGCCGGCCGGTCTCGCCGCCAGCATCACCACGGGGGCGTATCCGATCGAAATCTTCTATCAGAAGGGCGGCCAGGAAATCCTCTTGCAAAAGGAGAATGTGGGCGCCATCTACCGCGTCTACTTGAACCGGCCGCACAAGAATGCCGATGAGCTGTACCCCATGTTCTATGGCGATTCCATCGGCCGCTGGGAGGGCAATGTATTGGTCGTCGATACCGTGAGCCTCGGCGCCACGGCGGTTCTCGATCTCATCACGCCGCATAGCGAGGCGCTGCACATCGTCCAACGCCTGCACCGCGTCAGCTACGACACGCTGGAAGACGAAATCACATTCGACGATTCGAAGGCGCTGACGGCGCCGGTTACGGCCACGGCCGTGTTCAAGCTGCACGCGGATTGGGAGATCGAAGAATATGAATGCACCAATGAGCGCCTCATATTCGACGGTGAGGGAAATCAGACCATATCGAAGGGTGCACAGCCGTGATCCGCGGCCGTCATAGGAGCAATTGCCCGAGCGTGCGGGCTCGTTGCCTGGTTCTCCTTCTCGCCGCGATCGGCGGCATCTCACCCGCATCGGCGCATCACTCGTACGCGATGTTCGATGCGAACAATCTCGTCACCTTCGATGCCACTGTGAAGGAATTTCAGTGGACCAATCCGCACAGTTGGCTGCAAGTGATGATATTGGACGACAAAGGCGTGGCTCAGGAATGGAGCCTCGAGATGGGCCCCTTGGTGGCATTGCATCGCTGGGGCTGGAAGCCTCATTCGGTGAACCCCGGCGACAAGGTCAAAGTCAGCCTGAATCCGCTGCGGGACGGAACGCGCGGCGGGAGGCTCATGAGCATCGTTCTGCCCGGCGGCGAGACCTTGAACGGACAAGGGCCGCCGGCGCCCACTCCGGCCGCATCTCCCCCCCACTGATCGCATCGCCCTCATCCCAATGTTGGATGTGGTTCACGTCCGCTTGATCGATTTCTTGCAGAATTCCCTCAAGCTTCTGCATATTGCGCCGATGGAGTAACAGTGGACCCGGGTCAGCCGATGTCCACGTTAGTCGCTTATCGGCGGCGACGTGCGAATTATGTGAAGCCGCTCCAACGCTTCAGCTGAAATTTGAGCAGTATGGAAAGAGATTGCAGCGCCGCGGCATGAATGGAGAAAGCGCAGATGGCTAGGTTGGTATTGACTGTCGACGACTCCCCGTCAATTCGTCTGATGATGCAATTGACGCTGACCGGCGAAGGTTACGAGGTGAAGCAAACGACTGACGGTGTCGAAGCATTGGAATTCGCAAAATCGCACAAGGCCGATCTCGTCCTGACAGACATCAACATGCCTCGTATGGACGGCCTCACGCTGATTCGAGAGTTGCGCATGCTTCCCGCATACAAATGCATCCCGATATTGGTGCTGACGACCGAATCGACGCAAGACAAGAAGGTGCTCGGAAAAGATGCGGGGGCTACCGGCTGGTTGGTGAAGCCGTTCAGTCCTCAACAACTGATGGCAACGATAGCTCGGGTTCTGTAACCCGAGTCGTGTTGGCACGCGGAGCGGTTTGAAATGCACGAATTGCCATTGCAGTCGGATACCTCGCAGCAGCACGCGGACAATGTAGCCGCGCTGCTGGGAATCATCACTTCGCAAATCGAGGTTGCGCTTCACGAGTCGAACGCTCCGGCGTCGACGCTGGTTGAAGCGGTGCACTCGATGAGCGGGGCGACTCAGATAATCTCGCAGTGCCTCGCCGACTTCTCCGGCTCGCCGGCCCGTGTATTTCAGGATCTCATGCTGTTGCATGACGATCTACACTCACGGTCAAGCAGGGCCGGCGCGGCCATACAGTTTCACGACCGGATGGTACAGAGCTTGACGCATGTTTGCGCGAGCCTGGCGCGCATTGCAGAATTCATGTCGTCCGGCAGTGCGCCAAAGTCGGCAGCCGAATGGAACGAGCTGAAGGAGCGTGTCCGAGCAGCGCAACATCAGGGAAGCGGCGCGGATAAGAAGTTCGAGCTGTTCTAGACTCCCTGGCGGGCACCCGGCAGAGGAGCCGGTTTGCAGCCTAAGGCGTCCTGCAGCGATTGGAGCTCGCGATCGGCGTAAGCGAGGATGGCGATACAATCCTTGTCCGATAAACCGAGGATGGAAAAGGCGTTGACCGCTTCCATCTCGACGACTCGTGGAGACGGCATCTTCAGGGCCTTGCTGAGCACAACGCCGGCAATGAGAATGTCCGATAGATCAGCGTCGCCTCTGTGCCTGCGCTCGAGTTCCTCCTGGTCGCCGACAGCCGCGGACATTTCCTCGGCGAATCCCCAATTCTCCAAGACGGCCTTACCGATCGATGCGTGCCATTCCGACACCAGATCCATGAAGGATTTGGGGTTGCGCAATTCGCCCAACGTGCCCACTGCCCGGACCATGATGTACAGGCGCCCAATCCCATGCAGGAGCCCAGTCAGGAAAGCCTCCTCGGGATCGATTTTGGTACGCCGGGCTACGTCTCGACAGATCGACGCCGCGCCGATGCTCTCCAACCACAATTCATTCAAGAGCTTTGCGATGGAAGATAGGGACTTTTCGTCCTTCATTTGTTGAACCGCAAACGCCATCGCAGCGCTTTGTACGAACTGATGGCCTAGGCGGATAATCGCGGCTCTCAAATCGGTCAATGGCTTGCCTGTTTGATTGAAGGCTGCCGAGTTGGCCGTTTGCAGAAGCCGTCCGGCCAAGCGCGGCTCCGCGCCGACGATGGTCACCGTTTGCTCGGGGGTTGTGGCCGGATCAGCCAATGCATTGCGGATTCGAATCACGATGTCCGGAAAGCAGGGAAGATTCACGGTCCCGGCCGATACTTCAGCCGCCAGCTGACCGAGGAATTGGACTGCTGCGCCTCTGGCCTCATCGGGTGCAGCAACAGTGGGGCCTACGGATTGGTTATTGGACCTATAGGTGGGTGCCGCGGGAACATTTGCCATGATCAAACCCTGCTGGTGCGAAATTCAACGGACCCCACTAGGTTGCCCGCGACGTTAACTTGGGCATCGACACTGATTTCGGCAGGAACACCGAAATCTTGAGCCACGAAGTCCCGCTTGCCGCCGAAGACTTCCCTAATAGGGCTTTCGCACTCTCAAAGTTCACTGAAGTTAGCCAGCGCCGGGCCGTCGGTGCCCAATTGCAAGACCACATATTCAAAAGCGGACTGCACCGCGCGTTGCGCTTCGATAAGACTCGCTTCGCGCTCTTGGTCGGTTATGTATTTGCGCAACATCTCCGGCCGACAAATGTATCTGGGCTTGAGCGAGTTCAGCGCAATGCAAGCAATATCGGCAAGAAGCGCCGGATTGGCTTGGATTTCAGCAGTAGTTTCAGCTAGACCTGCGACCAACTCGAAAACAATTGACTCCGGTTGGTTTTTAACGCTGTCAAACGGGCCAGGGATCGTTGTCATACCGAACATCACTCCTTGCGTTCGCCGCGATTTAGTCGGCGATACGGTGCCAGAGAAAGATATAGTCGAATATCGCTCCAAATTAGGCTGATTTTGGCTGATTTAGACGTCATTGCAGCCCTGAAAACCTCTGTATTGACGATTGGAACACATAATGGACTTTTGACCCACCAGGGAACCAGCCCACAGTACGTCGAACTCGGCTACCCGGGCCAGAGCCAGGTGAAGACGCCCGCCGTCAGCAGCGAGTAGACCAATCCATCGATGAAATAGACAAAGGTCGTGCGCCACGCCTGCCGGTACCAAATCGATTGGTGCGCGTGGCCCAAGCCATACGCCATGAATGCCGCGGCTCCAACGGACTTGAACACGCGATGGTGGTCAGCACCGGGAGCAAGCCCGTGCCGCGCCAGGTACGCGATGAACAACGAAATCACCAACAAGTAAACGAACCACTGCAACAGGGATTTTCCCATCCCCGTATCGCCGCCCGCGATGAGCGTCAGGAACAGGGACGGTCCGCGCTTGCGTTTCTCCGCGTATTCCGGCTGCTTCATTTGCGCCGCGGTATTGGCATAGGGCGCGAGGTATTGGCCGCTGGGAATATTCATGGACCGCAATGCATCAAGCAGGGCGTCCTCGTTCGGCAATTTCATGAAATCGCGGCGATGGTTGGGCAGGAACATGTGGATGATCCAGCTCGCCAGAAAGACCAGCACGGCCGATAAGACGATGGACGACCACAGCGACCACAGCGAGACTAGGGGTATCATGAGTTACTCCTTGTTATTCATTATTCGTGCGCGCGGACGGCCAATCCTAGTCCTTAGGTCCGTGCACGACAAGAAGGGCGGTACGGGAGCGGTTGCGGGCTGCGCAAGCGCGGTGTAGCGTCCCATGATGACTGCGCTCCCTACGGTCAGAGAATGGCGCGACGCCGATCTCGCCACGTTCAAGAATGAAATTCTGCCGCGGAACGAGCCCGCAGTCCTACGGGGGCTGATCAAGGATTGGCCTGCGGTGCGCGCAGGTCTTGCCTCGCCCCGTGCGCTCTGCGACTACGTTGCGAAATTCGACGGCGGCCGCCCCGTCGAAACTCTGTTCGGCGATCCTTCGATTCGGGGCCGGTTCTTCTACAGCAACGATCTGGCCGGCCTCAATTTTCAGCGCAAGTCCGAGCAGATATCCGTCACCCTCGAACGCCTGCTCGCGCATATCGACGACGCAGCCCCGCCTGCGATTTTCATACAATCGGCGTCCGTTGCGGATTTCCTGCCTGATTTCCAGCGCGAGAACGCAATCGATCTGGCCCATGAGTCGGCCATCCCGAGAATTTGGGTTGGAAATTCCGTTACGGTCACGACGCACTACGATATTTCCGACAATATTGCCTGCGTGGTGGGCGGCCGCCGGCGGTTCACCTTCTTCCCGCCGGATCAAATCCGCAATCTCTATGTGGGCCCGATCCACTTCACTCTCGCGGGCCAGCCGGTCAGCATGGTGTCCTTGGACGAGCCTGATTTGACCCGCTATCCGCGCTTCGAGCAGGCGCTCGCCGCGGCGCAATCGGCGGAGCTCGAGCCCGGCGATGCCGTGTACATCCCGTATTTCTGGTGGCATCACGTCAAGTCTCTGGAGCGCTTCAATGTGCTCATCAACTATTGGTGGGATCCCGCCGAGCAGAAATTCGGTTCACCCTACGATTGCCTGCTGCATGGCTTTCTGACGCTGCGTCATCTGCCCGCGCAGCAGCGTGCTGCGTGGCGCGCCGTGTTCGACCATTACGTATTTCAAACGGAGGCGGACCCGGTGGCGCATTTGCCGCTCGAACGGCGCGGCGCGCTGGGCGAGATGACGCCGGAATTAGCGGCGCACATCAAGGCCGCGCTGCTGAAGAGACTGAATCGGCCGTAAACCTTGAATCGTCCGTGATCCCAAAGATCGGCGGGACCGCGTACGGCCCCGCCGAGATCGCCTGTGAACGGCTGCCCTGCTAGAAACTGAAGCCCACGTCGAACAAGTACGATCGACCGTAGACCTGGTAGCCGCCGTCGTTCGCCAGATTTTGCGGATTGTTGTCCGTCGTGAAGCGGGCTCTCTCGTTGGTCAGATTGCGTCCCTGCAGGCGGACACTCCAGTTCTTGGGGAAGGTGTATGAAACGCTGGCGTCGAGGGTGGTTTCCGGCGCGAGCATCTTCAGAGTCGTGCCGACCCAGGTGGGCGCCACCGTGAATGCCGTGTGGTTTTTCAAAGCCACCCGCGATTCGAAGCCGGCGTGGTTGTAGAACAGGTCGAACTCCGACGTGCCTCTCGCAAAGCCCACCATGGGATACGGATTGCCCACCGGTGCCGCTTCGTGGATGTTCGACTCCACCTGGGCGTGGTTCGCGTAGACGCCGAAATCCTGGAGAAAGCCCGGCAGGAAGTAGAACCGCGTCTGCAGCGTGAGTTCGACTCCGGCGATCTCGCCGCCCTTGGTGTTGGTTTCTGAGGTGATGATGTACGTGGTGCCGGCGATGGTCTCATTCGACTGACCGGCGCCGATATACGTCTTCACGTCCTTGTAGTAGGGGGCGACGGCGAACATCGATTCTTCGTGGAAGTACCACTCGTAGGAGAAATCGAGCTGATCGGCCTTGAAGGGGTCGAGTTTCGGATTTCCGCCGCCGCCGGTCGGTGGGTTGCCGGTGGAATTCAGGGTGTATCCCGTGACCAGCGCATCGAGCGGCGGCCGGGAGATGGCGATCGATGCCCCGAATCGCAGCAGCTGATTGTCGGTCAGATGCAGTACGGTATTGAGACTGGGGAGCGCATCCGTGTACTCGTTGCCGATGGACACGGGAGTAAAGGTCACTCCGCCGTCGGGGGACTGATACCCGGAACTCGTCGTCGTCGTATGAACGACTCTCACCCCGGCATCGCCGGTGAGCGGCAGGTCTCCGAGTGAAGTCTTGAATTGCAGCTGGGCATAGCCTTCGTAGGTCTTCTCGGTGACCGAGGTTCGCACCAGCGGCATGTCGGAGCCCGCCGGCGCGCCCGAATTGGGATAAACCAGGGGGAATAGGCTGTCGAAATTGCCGTAGACCAAGGGCGGCGCCGTGAATGAGGGCGCCGTGAACTGCGACAGACCGGCATTGGCCAAGGACATGGGCGGCAGCCCGTTCTGACCGGCCGTGCCGGCGGGGCACACCTGGGAATTCTGATCGCCGGGAATGGTGAAGGACGTCGAACCCGTTCCGGCGCACAGTCCCCATTGGTTCTCGTGGTGAGTCTTCTCGCGGTCGGACACGCGCGCGCCGAACTTCACGCCGCTCAGAAAGGGCTGATCGATGGTGCGCGCGAAATTCAATGCAAGCGCGGCCAGATGATCCTTGGTCTCCTCAGGACCCGTGCTCTCGCCCGTGCCGTTGACGTCGGATCCGCTGTTGCTGCGGAAACCGCCCGCGGTCTGCAGAGACGGGTCGGCCGGGTCGATGCTGTTGGGGAATGCGCCGTACGGCACCTGACCATTCGTCACGTTATACGCAAGATTCTGCGGATACAGATCCGACAAATAGATGGCCTGCCACTGGTTGCGCCGCCAGGCTTCCGAGAAGGACAGATCCGCGCTGTTGTCCCATTCTCCGGACTTCCACTCGGCGTTGAGGCCGCCCACCGCCAGCGAGTGTTTCTCATCGTAGCGGGCGATCTCGCTCTCGTAGTTCGGATACGCATTGTTCAAGTCGGCGGCGACCACCGAGCCGTTGACGATGGTGTAGGAGTTGCCCGGCGCGTTGTAGACCCCGGCATTGCCGTTTGCCCAGTTGCCCAGTATGTTGTTGCCGTACCAGGTCTGGAATTGATTCTCCTTGATTTCGTACTGCGACCACAGGCCGTCGGCCTTGATGGTCAAGTTGTCGTTGGCGCGCCACCCGGCGCCCCCCGCGAGCGCGTAGCGATCCTGCGTCACCTCCTTGACTTCGGTGTTGAGGCCCCAGGTGGTGTTGTCGGGCACCCCGTCGCCGTTCAAGTCGCCGGTGTTGCCCGCCGGGTTGGTGGCAGTGGCCCCTGAGTTGGCCGGCGTGTTCCAGCCGAAGGTGCGGAAATCCGGGAAGCCGTTCTTCTCGCGCTGCACGCTGGCGGCAAGCGACACGGCGAAGTCGTCGTTGATGTGGCTGATCCAGCCGCCGCTGCCGCGATAACCCACGGGGCTGTAGCCGGGCAGATCCTTTCCCTCCTCGTTGTAGGTGGGACCTGCGCGGAAGCTGAATTCCGGGCCCTTGTAGTCGAGCGGGGAGATGGTGCGGATGTCGACGGTCGCGGCGATGCCGCCCGGCACCAGCGACGCGTCCTGGGATTTGTAAACCTGAGCGCCCGACAGCACCTCCGATGGATAGATCTCCCAACGCAGATCCTGCGAAGGCTCGGAGGAGGCCACTTCGCGGCCGTTCACCAACCCTAAAACCAGGCGCGGCCCCAGTCCACGGACGGATGCCTGACTGGCGTTGCCGCGATCGCGCGTGGTGTTGACGCCGGGAAGCCGGTTGAGCTCCTCGGCGATCGTGACGTCGGGTAGCTGCCCGATCTCCGCCGTCGTGATGTTGTCGCCGATCAGGTCGGAGTTCTTTTTGGTGCCAATGGAATCGCGCATCGCCTGCCGCACACCGGTGACCACGATTTCAGACAGGCTGTCGCCGGAAGAATCCGCCGCGGTCTCCGCCGCGTACGCCTGCCAACCGAAAGACGTAAAAATGGCCAATGCGCCGGTCCCGTAGGCTGGCAGTCTATTTCTTGATTTCACGGACTCTCCCCTTGTGATTGCGCTTTGCGCTTCTTTCTTAAATAAATCCCATCGAACCAATAATAGTATTATACGATAAATAGGATGATAGCTGTCAATGGTATCGTGAGTTGATGCCGGAACGCGTTCAAAGCATCGCGATCGTCGGCGGCGGGTCGGCCGCTTGGCTGGCCGCCGCGACGCTCGCGCGCCTGTTGAGGCCGGAGTTCTGCGCCGTCCGAGTGGTGGACTCACCGCGGGCCGCGGCGGCCGCATTCAGCGAAGTGTCGCTTCCGACTTTTCACCGATTGAACGGCCTGCTCGGAATCAACGAGGCCGATTTACTGCAACGCACGCGGGGAACCTACAGGCTGGGCACCCGGTTTTCGGACTGGGGGCGCCAAGGCGACCGGTATTTCCACACCTTCAGCCCGATTGGAGCCCGACTCGAGGCCGTACCCTTCCATCACTATTGGATGAAGCTGCGCCGCCTCGGCGACCCCACCAGCATAGAGGAGTATTCGATTGCGACGGCGGCCGCGAAAATGCGTAAGTTCGCACCTCCCGGACCCGATCGGCGGTCGGTCTCCTCGCTGTACTCGTATGGCTACCACTTTGATGCCCAGCTGCTGGCGGGATACCTGCGTGAATACGCGCAGGCCCACGGCGTCACGCGCATCGACCGGGACGTGGTTCAGGTGCACTTGCGGGGCGAGGACGGTTTCATCGATGCGCTGCAGCTCGACGACGGGTCGCGCGTTCGCGCCGACCTCTACATCGACTGCAGCGGCACCGAGAGCCCGCTGCCGCGTCAGACTGCTCTCGCCGGCTACGAGGATTGGCGCCGATGGCTGCCCTGCGATCGCGCCGTCGGCGTCGCCTGCGCAGGCGCCGGCGATCCCGCACCCTATTCGGAGTGCATGGCGCGGGAGTCCGGCTGGGCGTGGAGCGTGCCGCTGCAGGGGCGCATCGATTGCGGATACGCGTATTCCAGCCGTCATGTCGGCGACGATGAGGCGGCGGCAGCACTGCTGTCGGGCCTTCCGGGCGCGGCTCTCGCCGCGCCGCGCCTGCTGCGCTTGGCGCAGGGCCGGCCGGCGAAGTTCTGGGACAAGAACCGCATCCAGCTCACCGGCAGCATTCTCGAGCCGCTGGAGTCGACCGGTCTGCACCTCGTGCAGACGGGCATCGCCCGCCTGCTGACCTTGTTCCCGGTCCGCCGCTTCAGCCCCGGCGACATCGAGGAGTACAACCGTCTCACCATCATGGAGCACGAGCGCATCCGGGACTTTCTCATCCTGCACTTCAAGGCGACCCAACGCCGCGATTCGCCGTTCTGGGATGATTGCGGCCGCATGGAGATTCCGGACACGCTACGGACCAAACTCGAGCTGTATCGGGACAGCGGGCGCATCGCGATGTTCGACGAGGAACACTTCGGCGAGGATAGCTGGCTGTCGCTGCTCATCGGCCAGAACATCGATCCACAGGACTACGATCCGCTCGCGGATGTTCTCGATGTCGCCGAAGTGCGGGCCGCCTTGTCGCATATGAGGTCCCTGGTGCAGGACGCGGTCGGAGCTTTGCCGGGGCATTCGCAATTCATCGAGACGCATCGTGCACAACCGAGTGCGTGACATCGTCATCGTCGGCGGCGGTACCGCGGGATGGATGGCCGCGGCCGTACTGGCGCGCCGGCTCGCGCGCGGCTTTGGGGCGATTCAAGTGGTCGAATCCGCCGACATCGGCATCATCGGCGTGGGCGAAGCCACCATTCCGCCGATTCGCCTGTTCAACAATGCTCTCGGGATCGACGAGGATGAGTTCCTGCGCAAGACCCGGGGCACCCTAAAGCTGGGAATCGAATTCAGGAATTGGTCGAAGCCCGGCCGTGAATATTTTCACCCCTTCGGCGCCCACGGCACCCGCCTCGAACAAGTGTCGCTGCATCAGGACTGGCTCAAGCTGCGTCACATGGGCGACACCTCGAGCTTCGAGGAGTACTCGCTCAATACCGTCGCGGCACGGCTCGGCCGGGTCGCCGCCGCACCGGACGATTCACTGTCGCCGGTCTTCGCCTACGCCTATCACTTCGACGCCGCGCTGTATGCGGGATATTTGCGCGGTTACGCCGAGGCGCGCGGGGTGGAGCGGCTCGAAGGCAAGGTGGTGGATGTGGAATTGCGCGCCGAAGACGGGTTCATCCGGGCGCTGCGGCTGCAGGACGGCCGGCTGCTGTCGGCGGATTTGTTCATCGACTGTTCGGGCTTTCGCGGGCTGCTGATCGAGCAGGCGCTGAAGACCGGGTACGAGGACTGGACGCAGTGGCTGCCGTGCGATCGTGCGGTGGCGGTGCCGTGCGAGAGTGCGGGGGCACTGACGCCGTTCACGCGCTCCACGGCACGCGAGGCGGGTTGGCAATGGCGCATACCGCTGCAGCATCGGATCGGCAACGGCTACGTGTACTGCAGCCGCTTCATCGGCGACGATGAGGCGGCGGCGACGCTGCTCGCGAATCTGGACGGCAAGGCGCAGGCGGAGCCGCGATTTTTGCGCTTCACGACCGGGCGGCGCAAGAAGTTCTGGAACAAGAACTGCATTGCGCTGGGGCTGGCGAGCGGTTTTCTCGAACCCCTGGAATCCACCAGCATCCATCTCATCCAGAAAGGCTTGACGCACCTGCTCAATCTATTTCCAAACCGGGAATGCGCGCCCACGCTGGTCGATGAGTTCAACCGGCTCGCGATCGGCGAATACGAACGCATCCGCGATTTCATCATTCTGCATTACAAGGCTACTGCGCGCGAGGACGCGCCGTTGTGGAGGTACTGCAGCTCCATGGATATCCCGGAAGCCCTGGCCTACAAGATCCGGCAGTTCACGGGCAGCGGGCGGGTCGTCAAGTACGGCAGCGACCTGTTCGCATCGCCCAATTGGATTGCCGTGTTCATGGGTCAGGAGATATGGCCGGAGCGCTACGATACCTTGGTGGATCAGCGCGAAGTCGCGGCGGTACGCGCCAATCTCGAGCGCGTGCGCGAGACCCTGCATCGCGCGGCCGAGGCCGCGCCGCTGCATGAAACCTACCTTGCCAGGCATTGCGCGCATGACGGATAACCGAATCCGCAGCATTCTGATCGTGGGCGGCGGCACGGCGGGCTGGATGGCCGCTGCGGCGCTGGCCCGCATACTCAAGAACGGCTACAGCCGGCTCACCGTGGTCGAATCCAGTGAAATCGGCACGGTGGGGGTGGGGGAGGCGACCATTCCGCCGATTCGCGTCTTCAATACCCTGCTCGGCATCGATGAGAACGACGTCATTCGAAAGACGCAGGCGACCTTCAAGCTGGGCATCGAATTCCGCGACTGGGCACAGCTCGGCCACAGCTATCTTCATCCCTTCGGCAAGTACGGCAAGCCCATCGACCAGGTGGCTCTTCACCATCACTGGCTGCGGCTTCGCGCCGCGGGGCATGACGAACCGCTGGTCGATTATTCGCTCTCCGGCACCGCGGCGCGCCTGGGGAGATTCATACGGCCGGTGGAAGATCCACGGCTGATTCTGTCCAGCCTGTCCTATGCGCTGCACTTCGACGCCGCGCTGTATGCGGGATATTTGCGCGGTTACGCCGAGGCGCGCGGGGTGGAGCGGCTCGAAGGCAAGGTGGTGGATGTGGAATTGCGCGCCGAAGACGGGTTCATCCGGGCGCTGC
>Ga0209274_10000049_pt1 | contig 120878 bp, 133 predicted proteins | sample HubBroMetageREF1_FD_188343 | JGI IMG/M metagenome (GOLD analysis project Ga0209274, IMG submission 188343) | Reference soil microbial communities from the Hubbard Brook experimental Forest, New Hampshire, USA - Hubbard Brook CCASE Soil... | ecosystem: Environmental > Terrestrial > Soil >...
ATAATTCCCGGTGCAACCTTGGTCGCCGGTCGGGAGTATCAAGGTTTAAATGGATGAAGACGTTCGCCACCTGCTGGAGCAGCGTCGCTATTCGCAGGCGCTCGAACGTCTGCTGAACTTGTACGAGACAAAGGTTTTCCGCATGGCACTCGGGATTCTGAACGACACCGGTCGGGCAGAGGAAGTGACACAGGACATTTTCCTGAAGCTCTGGCAAGCTTTCCCGGCGTATGACGGACGTGCCTCGCTAGGGACCTGGCTGTACGCCATCGCCCGAAACACATGTCTCTCGGCGTCGCGGTCAGAATCCTATCGAAAGACCGTGCCGCTTGACATACCAACTGAACCAGCGGCTCCCGCCACAGGGTCAAGAGATATTGAACTGACTCAGTGTATCGACCGTCTGCCAGAGATCCAGCGCCAAGTGATCACTCTGTTTTACCTGCAGGACAAAAGTGTCGCCGAAGTCGCGCGAATGTTGGCCCTGCCGGATGGAACAGTCAAGAGTCATTTGCACCGGGCACGAGTTGCCCTTGCCACGATGATGAAGGGGTAAACCATGGATTGTCAGGAAACACAGGAAAGCATCTTGGACTCTCTTGTAGAGTCACTAGCCACCGAACGCTACCTCGCCATGGAAAATCACCTCGCCGGATGCGAAACTTGTAGCAGTTTCGCTAAGGTCCAGCACACTCTCGATTCGCGGCTGGCTGCGGCCGTACCGCTGGCGCGTCCGAGCCCCGGCTTCCGGGCATCATTGAGGAAGAGAATTCAATGCGATCCCGAGGCACTGTGGTCAGATTTCTTGCCGGACGTTGCTCATCTAGTCGGCTGTGTTCTTGTTATCGCACTATCGCTTTTCTTGCTGCCATTTTCCTCACGAAGCGTAATTCTAGCGGGGTTGGTCTTCACCAGCGGAACGTATTTCCTCCAAGCAGCCTTACGCGGCGCTTTGAGTGGTCTTTCGTGATCGGTTTGAAAAAATTGGACATAGACCGTAGCCTCACGATTTGCACGGCGTGGCTATTCATAGCGTAGGGCTACGAGCGGGTCTACGCGGGTGGCGCGCCTGGCGGGTATGTAGCAGGCGGCCAGGGCGACCACGAGTAAAAGCGCGGCCACGCCGACGAGCGTCATCGGATCGCTGGGCTTCACGTCGAAGAGCATGGTGCTCAGGAAGCGCGTCACACCAAACGACGCCACCGTGCCGATGGCGGCGCCGATCATGGCCAGTACAATGCCATGGCCCACAACGCTGCGAAGCACATCGCCCGACTGCGCGCCCAACGCCATGCGTATGCCGATCTCGTGCGTGCGGCGTGCGACCTCATTGGAGAGCAGACCATTGAGGCCGATACACGCGAGCAGCAGCGCCAGCAATCCAAAGACGCTTGAAAGCCGCGCGATCAGCCGCTCCTGAAAGAGCAATTCGTCAATCTGCTGCGATTCGGTCTTGATGTCGAACAGCGGAAGATCGAATCCGGAGCGCTGCAAAACGTCCCGAACCGCCGAGACCGCCATCGTCGGATCGCCCTCGGTGCGCAGTTCGAACGTGCCGTCTTCGGCGCTGGGGAGATAGAACGTGGGATGAACCTCTCTCCGCAAGTTGTTGTACTTGGCGTCATGAACAAGGCCGACGATTTGCCAGCCCGGGTCCTTGCACTTATTCGGATTGTCATCCTCCGGGTTGTCGCCGCCTCCAAAACGCTGGCCGATGGGATTTCCTTTGGGAAAGTAGGTTCGCACGAAGGACTCATTTACGACGGCCGCAACGGGCACTTGTGATATGGATGCATTCGAGCACCGCGAGCCCGGCTCGGAGGACGCCATCGTATATTCCGACGGCATAAAATTGCGCCCCAGAGTGATGGGAATTCTCATCGTCTCGAAAAAGCCTGGGCCGACGTTCAGATCGTCAGCGGCCGACTCCTGCTCGTCCGGCTTGCCATGCAAGTGGAACCCGTTGACCATGAGACTGCCGCTCAGTAAAGGCGAATCGGAGTAGCTAACAGACAACACTCCGGGGATTCCGCTGAAGCGATCGCGCAGCTCGCGAAACAGCTGGCCAAGTCGGTCCCCCTTGTACCCGGCCAAAGTGGGATCAACACCGAAGTTCAGGACGTTGTTCGAATCAAATCCAGGATCAATGCTTTGCAGGTTTTTGAGGGTATGCACAAGTAAGCCCGCACCTACTAGCACCACAACGGTCAGTGCCACTTGCGCGACGACCAGCGCATTGCCGGAATTGAGCCAGGCCCAGCCTGCGTGGGCCGAATTCGAAGACCTGCCACCTTCCTTGAGAGCCGGCGTCGGTTCCACCCGCATCGAGCGCAAGGCCGGCACCAAGCCAAACAGAATGCCGGTCAGAATAGAAGCTCCGGCCGTGAAAGTGAGCACGCGAAAATCAATATCGGCTGAGAATCCGGTGGGACGCGACGAAGTGCTGGTAAGAAAGGCGAGCAGGGCGCGCGCGCTCCAGAATGCCATCGCAACGCCCAGCAACCCGCCGGCGACCGAGATTGTGAGGCTTTCCGTGAGAATTTGGCGGGCGATCCGGCCACGGCTAGCGCCGATTGCGAGTCGGATCGCGATTTCCTTTTGTCGCGCGGTCGCGCGCGCAAGCATTAACCCCGCCACATTGGCGCACGCAATCAGGAGCACAATTCCCACTGCCAGCATCAGCACGTAGAGCGGATGGGAAAATTGCGGCCGCGACCCGGTCAGTCCCGTTTCCGCGGGCAGCAGCTTGATGGCGGGCGCATCCTCCGCTTTTGAGAGCGGCTTGTCGCCGTGCACCAGATACTGAAAGAAGAGCAGGCTCACGGCGCTTTCAGCTTGGGCGCGAGAAACTCCGGGTTTCAAGCGGGCCACCACCACCATCCACCAAGAGCCTGCGTCGTCCATACGTAGCGTCCATCCGGGTCGAAGCCGTGGCCGTTGCGCGAGGGGAATCCAGAGATCGGAAGTGTTGCCCGGCGTCAGATTGACGAACCTAGGTTCAGCGACGCCCACGATCGTGAACGGCAGATTCTGCAGACGGATCGTCTTACCAACGGCGGATGGGTCACCGCCAAACGCTCTTTGCCAGTAGCCGTAGTTGAGGACAGCCACGGCCGGAGCGATTACTGTGTCGTCCGCAGCTTGTATTGTCCGCCCGATGGCAGCGTGAACACCGAGCGTTTCGAAATAATCGCCAGAAACATATTCCGTGCTCGCTTGGGTCGCGAGTCCATTCCCGCTCAGATTAAGCGGTCCGGCGTTCGCGAATGCGGCAAACCCTGAAAACACGTTCGTCTTCGACCGCACTTCTTCGACAAATGGCTTGGACAACAAACAACCGATCGAGTCGCCGTCTCCGAAATCCGTTAGACAATCTCCATAGGAACCGTTGCTGTGGGTTTTCGGTCCGTGATGCGCGCTCCACTGCAACACGACAAGCCGTTGTGGGTCGCGAACCGGCAGTGACCGCAGCATGACGGCATCAATCAGGCTGAAAATCGCCGTGTTGGCGCCGATACCCAGAGCCAGCGTCAGAACCGCGATCGTCGTGAAGCCACGGCTCTTCGCGAGCACGCGAAAGGCATAGTGAACGTCCCGGCGAAAATCGGTGAACAGAGAGAATCGACCGTGCTTAGCGACGTCGCTATCCTCGGCCCGATGTTGCAAAATCGTCATAGCGGACTCCCTTCCGCGCAGCGAACGCTCTAATTCCTTCGCAAGCGCTGCCCAATCGACGACGTGCTTTATGGCGGTGGTCTCCGCTTGTTGGGCCGTGAGGCCGCGCTGTAGTGCCTCGTCATAGGCCTCACCCAATTGCACGGCCAGATCTTCCACTATTTCTGCTTCGCGCTCCGGCCGCAGATGGGTAAGCCGCAAGTTCTGGCGGACGTACTCCGACCAATCAGGCATGGTCAGGCCTCGCGATGTGATTGATGGTTAGCACAAACTCATCCCACGAGCTGCGTTGCGCTGCAAGAAACTTCCGGCCCGCTGCGGTCAGCCGGTAATACCTGCGCCGCCGCTGCCCTGCTTTTTCGATCCAGCGGCCGGAGATCATAGCTCTGTCCTCTAAGCGGCAAAGGATGGGATAGAGCGAGCCAATGCGGAATTGAATGCGTCCCTCCGAGCGCGCTTCGATCAGCTTGCCGATCTCGTAGCCGTGCCGCGGGCGGGCTTCAAGCAAGGACAACACGAGAAACTCGACACTACCCTTTTTCAATTCACGGTTGAACATACTTAATAACACTATACTTCACTAAAGTCTATCGTCAAGAAGAATTGGCTTGTCAGCTTCGATGGGAGTGACAATCTTCCATACTCTTCAACCAACGAGATTGCGGAGTCGGTTGGCGACGTGAGTTCGGCGGATCGCTCAAGGTGCGCTTTCTACCGAGGCGTTCTTCTCGCCTGCCAAGGCAAGCTCCCCATACGCAAGCTCCAGAAGTCCAGCCAACTCGCGGTTCTTCTCCTCAAGAGTCTTGATCCGGAGCCGCAGTGCAGCCACAATATTCTGCCTAGACGCGCGCTCTCGATCCCGTGACGCTGACGCCGGAGGAGCAACGTCAGTCGTGGTCCTACGTGATCGCACGATACGGCCCCTCAAGCCTTCCTGGCTATACAACCATGCCGTCGAGACTCCTGCTTCCGCGGCTACTGTTCGGAAGTTAATCTCCCGCTCAGAAGCGTCCATTCGCTGCAGAGCCACTAAAGCCCGCTGCATTGCATTCTCGCTACGCAGTCGAGCGCTCCGCTTGATACCTTCAGTATTTCTAAGCATGTGGTCGCTCCAGAGATGTGACGATGTTGACCAGGTTGTTTCGCTTCCGTTCATTCATTTCGATCTGTCGAGTCCATCCATTCGCGTTGGCCTTGGTGATGACTCGCTCTGTGTCACGCAGCTCCGCCTTATGCACATCGAGGAAGCTGGCGTCCGTACGGAAGTGAGCGCAATTCAGACACGCATTTGGATGCGGACATGGCCCGGCAACGATCGGAATGGCGCAGTAGCCGTTTGGCAGGGCTTGAGCGAGTACGTTGCGCGTGAACCAGCGTAGATCACCTGTGTCGAGCGGCCCTTCTTCCGGCATCACCTTGCCGGTCACATCAACCAACGTCCCTTGCAGGTACTCGGAGAGTTTCTCCCGCATGGTAGTTTCATGGATGTGCGCGTATCGGCTCGTCATCTCTGGACCGAGGTGGCCTAGATAACGCTGAATAAAGTGATGAGGCACGCCGAGGTTGATCATTCGTGTTCCAACGGTGTGGCGGAACTGATGTGACTGGAAGCGGAAGAGCTTGCCATTTGCGTCGCGGATTTGATGATCATAAGCCAGGCGGTTGATTCGTTGCGCGAAGCTTTGTTGCTTGATCACGCCGCCCTTCGAACTCGGAAACAGCAAGGTCGTCGCATTTCCGGCAGCGCACACTACTTGCTGTTGGTCCTGTACGACACGCGCGATCTCCTGTGAAACCGGAATCGTATGTTCTCGTTTCATCTTGCCCTGCAGGTATTGCAGATAGAACGTGCCACGGGTATCCTGCGTCAAGCAGTCCAGCGGCAGTTGCAGGAGTTCACTGATGCGCATTCCGCATTCCTGAAGAATGAGAACGATCTGCATCCATGGAGCCTTCAGGTTGCCGAGATGCGAGTTCAGTTGGTCTAAGACGGCAGCCGGGATGTAACGAGGCTGCAGCCTGGGTGGCCGCGGTATTTCTTCATCAAAGATCATTCGTTCGGATGGAATCGGCAGCCAGCGCTCGCGCGCCGCTGTTTCGAGGAAGTTCCGAAGATTGAGCAAGTGACTCTTACGAACCGAGATGCAGACCCGCGTGGGTAGGTAGCTCAGATATTCGATCAGTAGCTTGCGTGTGATGACCTTGGCAGTGCCTCTGGGTCGTTCTTGCATGAGGAACTCCGAGAAACACGTCAGCGACTGCAATCGCGTGCGGCACGTGCCTTCTGCGTAGATCGGCAGACAGTACTGTATGTAAGCCTTGACTGTTTTTCGTAACCACGGTTGTTGGATGCGATGGAAACTCAGGGTGACGTTGGAGAGCGACAGACTGATGGGGATCGCCATCCGCTGAAGGTTCCACACATCCTTCTCGTGCTCGGGCCGGTCATCGTATGCGTTTTCCAGGATGGTATGGACCTGCCGAAGCGTGCTGATATATTGGCTGTCGCGCGAACTGACGCACGGCCGTTGCTTCCGATCCATGCGGAATGTGGTGCCCTGGCGGTACATGCCGCATTGTTTCAGATACGTCGTGTACAGCCCTCGCCATTCGTCGAAGGCTCGACTCATCAGGGACGCCGGCAGTGGATCAACACTGTTCAGCCACTTCACCATGCGGTGAACTCTGCCCAGTTCCTGGGTGTTTCTCCAATCGCCATCGGAGAACTTCTTCCAGCACGCATACTTGAGTTCACCGTTGATGGTCGCAGATTTGCAGTTGAAGCCTAGACGGCGCTGCTTCGTTTTTTCAGAAAGCCGAGTTTGCAGTGGGCTGGTGCGCATGTCCCAGATGTCTTCCTTCCAGAACTCTGACAGCTGGCCAAGCAAAGATTGCTGTCGTTCACGACTCCAAGTATTTCTCGTCACCTTGCACGCTCCTTTTGATAGCGTGCAAACATTTTCCCCAGATCGCCGCTCGACAGATGCGCATAGGTGTTCACGGTGGTCTGTATCTGTGCGTGCCCAAGACGCCGCTGAACATACGCTGGGTCCCATCCGGCACGTAACAGATCGGTCGCGTGCGTGTGGCGGAACATGTGCGGTGTGGCGTGCAGGCCAGTTCTAGCGCTGAGCTTGCGGAACAGATCGATTACCGTGGGGTAGGTCATCGGGGCCCCGATGCGCCCGCCCCACCAGTTCGCGGGTAGCAAACTAAGCGATTTCTTCGAAGTTCACGAAAAAACGTCTGGGTTTTGGCGGTACAATAGTTGCATCGTGAGCCGCTCTTCGTCCTCGGAGGTCTGCGATGTACATTCTCGTTCCCTGGAAGCCAGTCGTTCTCGTGTGGGGATTGCTGAGCGGGATGATACTGGTTAGTTTCGTTACATCTTCTGTGCTTCAAGGAAAGGACCCGTTCGCGCCAGGTGTGACCATCACGCCGCCCGCAGCCGTGAAAACGGGCGTTGTGCAAGCGGGGCAACCTAAGCACTCCCACAAAGCGGCTCGGACTCCGAGTCAGTGAAACCTCGGAGATCGCTTCCCGCTGAATTCTTTGCATAGCCTTTTCGGTCACGTCCTTCCGTGGTTTATCTTGCCCAATATTCTTTCCAGCTTTTGCTTCAGCACGACCTCTGCGGGAGAACGTCCCTGGCGTCCGAGCCATGAGACAAAGTCCTTCATTTTGACTTCGTGCTTTACGGGTGGCTGCTGGACAACAACAGTTACCGTTGCGAATCCCTGACCGATCTCCCCTACCCAGCTGTCCTGCTGCAACGCCGCGAGAGCGGTAGCGATCGCTTCATAGAGTGTCTCGGCGCTGACCTCTATAGAGTGCTCAACGTCTCGAAGATCCTTAACCGCAACTGTGCAAGTTCGCAGAGCCACACATAAGAGCGTAGCATATTCGCCTTTTGTTCGCTGTAATACAAGCGTCGGTAGTGGCCGAAAAGTGCGTTGGTGGAAAGTTTTGAATGCTTTGCCTCGCCCTCGGAATCGCCGTATCAAGAATCTGCTTTCCCAATCGTCCAGATGATTGGCTTGATGCCGTGCTCGCTTAGGTAGTCGTTGGCTTTGCGGAAATGACCACACTTTCGAAAGCCTGTTAACGACGGTCGCGACGGATGCCCCGCTTTAAGGACCAAATGCCGTCGCTGATCCAGGAACTGCTCGAATAACTTGGCGGGAACGCCCCACAGGATGAACACAAGCCCGGCGGACAACTTTTTCAAGGTCGGAATGGTCACTGCTTCTTTCCATCCAATGTTCGCGTGGCTGACCTAGGTAGATTGCAATCAATTGATAGCTTCAGTTCTCGCATCGTCAATTGTGCTCAGCGGAGCCTTAGCTCTCAACGTCGGCTAACGATCGATCAGTCGGCTAAAGCTCTCAGTTCCACATGCAATCAATTCGTTTCTAGGTGTAGTCTGCTAGTAGTGTGTCGAATTGAGTGACGCAAGCCCTGATCGAAGCAACGATGAAGAGAAAGTCGGCGAGTCCCGAACGCGACAATTGGGGATCTCTGCCAGTCCGCATCCAGGGAGATTGAGGAGATGAGAACGAATTCTATTTGCCAGAGATTCCAGGGGCGCTGGTCCCGATTCCTATGACCTTGCCGAAGATCTTGCGGAAGATGCCTAGATCGAGTCCCGCGCTCACGAAGACTCCCGTCGTCCGCGTTTCATGCGTGGGGAAATCGCCCGTAATGTGGACGGGTGTGCCGAAAGCCGCTGTCCAGAATCGCCTTTGTCCTGAAGTTCGCTCCGGTACCGAACTGGACTCGTAGCGTCGGCTCGAAGAAGCCATCCAGAAAATGGTTGTTCGCCGTCGTGACGGAGGCCGCCCCCATGACTCCTTAGCGAATGGCATCTCACTGGGCAGCAGTGTTTTCGTTAATTCCGGGGGCAGGCCTAGGGGCTTCTGCGTCAGGCACGCGGAGGTGTTCATAGCCTTTCCGGTGCGCCACAATCCGATAGTCAAACTCGACAGTCGAGCGTCCGCCGTTGGATTCGCGAACTTCGAAGCTTTCGGGCGTCTCGTTCGTGATGTAAAGACCGTTGTTCTCGCCCTTCGGAGTTACGAATACATGGTACGAAGAAGTGTTTACGGTCTGCGCGAAGGCCGGATCCAGGTCCACTCGAACTTTTCCGCTCGCCAGCCGTCCGGATCCAAAATCTTCGAACCACCTGGGAAAGGCTTTGACCATGTTCCCGTCGCTGAGAGGAACGGCGGCAGACTTGGTTCCGATAGTGGTGTCCCCGAGCGCGTCGGTACAGAACGTGGCGGTGCCCCCTCGCACGGTTGGTGGCTGATAGTTGTACAGTCTCGCCATCCGATAGATCGTGGTTTTCCCGATGCCTAATCGACGTGCCGCAAGAAGATGACTCCCTCCGCACTTGTCTAGCGCGTCACAAAGTGCCCGACGTTTCATTTCGTCCCAGGGAAGAATAGTCCCGACCGGCTTTCGAAAGTCTTCAACAACAATAGTCACAGAGCCTCCTAACTAAGTCATCCGCCATGTCTCGCTGTCCCCTCCGGTCCCAATCCTTAACCAACCCGTCCTTTCAAGGAACGTGAAAAGAAAGCAGACTTCTGCTCTCCACTCAACCACTGCATGTAAGTAGCCATCGGCATCAACCACACAAGTTGTTGTTTCCAAACGTAACCACCGTCCATATCGTCGCCTTCATCGTCATTATCTCGCTTGATGGCGGCAGTAACTACGCTGCTGCGTGTCCGCACGACATTCACATACCTACCATTCACATTGTCCGTCGATCTGAAGTCCATCGTTAGGCTGAAGCCGCGGCTTCAAGTGGCTCGGCCCCAAAACCGTCCATATACTGGAATCATGTCCAAGTCAGCGAAAATCGGGTGCCTGTCCGAGGCTTCCGATTCCGGCAGAGCGGGTCAACTCAATAACATAGCTGAGATCTAAGATTGGCCCTCAAGATGCATCTCCCGCCGTAGTCGCATACCCTCCCCGGGTGCTGCGTCAGCAAACAAGTGTTCGCCGCTTTGAGAAATCATGTTCAAGTACTACACCCTGACTCGGGCAGTTTGCTATTTGACCAGTCTGCTCCTTCTCGCCGAGGGAATTGAGGGTCTCAAGCACGGTGGCTTTCCCGGTCTTCTTCCTTGGCTGTCACCAATTGCCGCGAGTGTGTTCTGCGCCTCCGTTGTTTTACTACTGAGTTTCCGGTTGCTCTGTCGGGCAAGAGCTCAGCGGGAAAAGTTCCTCGACAACATTATCGAGAATCTTCCCGAGATTGCTTGCATCATCGGTGACGGTGGGAGATTCAAGCAGTGGAACTCTAATTTAGAAACGGCTCTCGGCTACACATCGGAAGAGCTTGCGAAGATCACAGCCTTTGACACGATTGCCGAGGAGGAGCGGAAGATTGGACGAGAAACCATAGCCAAGGTGCTTTCGAATGGAATGGCCAAAGTAGAGTCTGTCTTAGTGTCAAAATCCGGTATCCGGATTCCCTGTCTTCTTACGGGTGTTCGTGTGGTTTTGAATGAGGCCCCTCACGTCCTTGGGATTGCCGTCGATCTCAGGAAGTTGAGACAAGCAGAAGAGAGCTTACGAGCAAGCGAGGAAGAGTATCGCTCGTTGGTTGCCAACATACCTGAAGTCGTGTGGAAGGCCGATTGGGAGGGCAATGTAAGCTTCGTGGGTGGGCAAGTCGAAGCGATGCTCGGATACTCTACTGCTGAGGTTTATCAACAGGGAGATTCGCTCTGGTATAAGTCAGTCAACGTGGATGATCGACAACGAGTGAGGCAGGCGTTCGAATCGCTGATCAAAGAGGGAACACGTTACGATATCGAGTACCGGGTACAGAGAAAGAATGGGGAATGGTTGTGGGCGCACGACCGGGCTTCTGTCACTCGTGACAAAAACGGCACCCGAGTTGCCGCTGGTCTTCTTTCAGACATCACCCAGCGAAAGACCGCGGAAGAAGCACTCCAGAAGCTTGCATCGATTGTGCAGTTCTCGCAGGATGCAATTTTCGGGAAAGACACAAACGGCGTGATCACCTGCTGGAACCGGGCAGCGGAGAACCTATACGGGTACACGGCAGCCGAAGCGGTCGGTCGAGACTTGACGTTCTTGTCGCCGCCCGAAAGGCGATCTGAAATGGGCGCGATCATGGAGCGGGTCCACAATGGTCTCCCTGTTGAGCGCCTTGAAAGTCAGCGGCTCACAAAAGGCGGCTCCGTAGTAGACGTGTCGCTGTCCGTTTCGCCGATCAGGGACGCGAATGGGCGAGTCACAGGAGCGTCGACAATTGCTCGGGATATCACTCTCCGCAAACACTCTGAAGAGCAATTGAACTTGCAGTCAGCCGCCCTGGAAGCGGCCGCCAACGCTATTGTTATCACAGACTATGAGGGGACGATCGTGTGGGCAAATCGGGCGTTTACGATCATGACTGGCTACAGCAGGGAAGAGGTATTGGGCAAGAATCCTCGCATGTTCAAGTCTGGAGAGCAGTCCGAAGGCTACTACGCCGATCTATGGTCTACGATTTCATCAGGCGAGGTCTGGCAAGGCGAGATCGTCAACCGGCGGAAAGATGGAACGACCTACATCGAAGAAATGACGATCACGCCTGTGACGCGGGACGTTAGCAATCCAGCTAATCGATATTTCGTTGCCGTCAAGCAAGACGTTACAGCGCGGAAGCGCTCCGAGGAGATGCTACAAAATAGCGAGAACAAGTATCGCGTGTTGTTCGAGGACTCGGCCGATGCGAACTGGTTGATGGACGAAAAAGGCTTTTTGGATTGCAATTCGGCCGCGCTGGAGATGTTCGGATACTCAGCCGAATCCCCGATGCTCCACCCGGCCGATATTTCCCCCCCGAACCAACTCGACGGCACGCCCTCCCGGATAGCGGCAGACCGGAAGATTGCCGCAGCGCTTCTCAATGGCAAGGAGCGTTTCGAGTGGTTGCACCAGCGCAAGGACGGCAGTGTTTTTCCGGCGGACGTGTGCTTGACGGCGTTGACGCTGAGCGGGCGGCCAACGCTGCTGGCTACAGTGCGCGACATCACTGACCGCAAGCAAGTTGAAGAAGCTCTGCTGTTCAAAACTGCCCTGCTGGAGGCACAATCGGAGACGACAATTGATGGCATTCTGGCCGTCGACGAGTCCGATCACATCGTTTTGGCAAACAAACAACTTGGGCTCCACTTCGGGATACCGGACGAAATGCTGAGCACCCGGAACGATCAGCTCGTGCGCAAGCATCTAGCCGATAGAGTCGCGGATCCCGATGCTTTCGTTGAGAGGATCAATTATCTCTATAACCATTGGGACGAAAAGAGTAGGGATGAGATCAAGTTTAAGAATGGTAAGGTGTTCGACCGATACTCTGCGCCTCTCGTCGACTCCAGAAGGCAATATCGCGGCCGAATCTGGTATTTTCGCGACATCACGGACCGCAAACTCGTGGAAGAGCGTGTCCAATACTTAGCCTACTATGATGCTCTAACCGGACTTCCCAATCGGACTCTTCTTCAGGACCGTTTGGCCAGGACTCTCGCCAGCGCTCGTCGGCAAAAGGACAAAGTCGCGCTTTTGTTCCTCGACCTTGACGGGTTCAAGAAGGTCAACGACTCCTTGGGGCACCGGATCGGCGATCTCCTTTTGCAAGAAATCGCAGACCGGCTTAAGAAGTGGGGACGTGAACAGGACACCGTTGCCCGGCTGGGCGGCGACGAATTCCTCATTATGCTGACTGGCATAAAGGACGTGCCCGACGTTGCAGTTGCCGCTGAGCGCCTCATGGATGCCATGACCGCTGCATTCGTTGTGCAAGGCCACTCACTCAGTATTGGCTGTTGCATCGGAATCAGTATTTTTCCGGAACACGGTGGGGACGGCGAAACCTTGATCAGCCGAGCCGATGCGGCGATGTATAACGCCAAAGAGTATGGGCGTAACAATTTCCGGTTTTTCACGGAAGAGATGAATACCCAAGTGTTGGAGCGATTGACTTTGGAGAACGGCTTACGATCGGCACTGGAGAACGAGGAACTGTTCTTGATGTATCAGCCACAGATGGATATTGCCACTGGAAGGATCACCGGGCTGGAGGCGCTCCTTCGGTGGCAGCATCGGGACTTGGGTCTTGTGCCGCCCGACAAATTCATACGAATTGCTGAGAACAGTGGTCTGATCGTGCCAATTGGTGAATGGGTGCTCAGGACAGCCTGTGCTCAATCCCAGCAATGGCAAGCGGAAGGCTTGCCGGCGGTGAAGGTCGCAGTGAATGTATCCGCGATCCAGTTTCGTCAGGAAGGCTTCTGCGAAATCGTCAGAAGAGCACTCCATGAGACTGGCCTTGCCCCGCAATACCTCGAACTGGAGTTGACCGAAAGCCTACTCCTAGCCAATGCAGATGTGATGCTATCCGTCGTTCAGGAGCTAACGGTGATGGGCGTGACGCTCGCGATTGACGACTTCGGAACTGGCTATTCCAGTTTCGCCTACTTGAGACAGTTTCAGGTCAGCAAGCTCAAGATTGACCGCTCATTCATTCGCGATGTCGCGGTTAATCCCGATGACGCGGCAATCACTGCCGCGGTCATCAGCATGGCAAAAAGTCTGCGGCTCAAAGTGATTGCCGAAGGCGTCGAAAATGAAGCGCAAATGTCGTTCCTGCGGGCACATCAGTGTGACGAGATTCAAGGGTACTACTTTAGCAAGCCCTTGGCGGTCGGCAAGGTTGCTGACAAACTGCGAGAGAACTCTCCCGAACCGCGCAAGCCAGCAGGAGACAACCGTGACAGCACCCTTTACGAAGTGGGTATTTCGCTTATGTCGATAGGCTTTGCACTCTTGGTGTCCGCCGATCCAGCTACTATTCAGCAATTCAGCCTCGCCCTGCGAGATTTGTCTATTTCACCGGATGTATGTCAAGACGCTGCAAGCGCAGGCCTCCTCCTGAAGGGTCGAAAATTCGAAGCCGTTATTGTTGATCTCCAACTGGGAGGGCAGTCAGGACAAATTCTGGACGAGGTGCGTCTTTCCTCGTCGAACCGAACAGCGGTGACGTTCGGCATCAGCGACGGTGACAACGATGAGGAAGCTACGGCAGCCTTCCGCAAGAAATCGCAGTTTGTCTTCGAGCGACCTCTTTCACCCCAATCAATCCATAAAACCCTTAAGCCAGCATATGGGCTCATCCTGAGAGAACGGAGACGCTATTTCCGTTATCCGGCCTCTATTCCTGTCACTATCCAGAGGGAAAGCAGTGAGGAAGTGCGCTGTAGTAGCGTAAATATCAGCGGAGGAGGAATAGCTTTGAGCACTCAGATTCCGCTCCTTCCTGGAGAAAGGGTTCGGGTTCAGTTCACTTTGCCAGATCACGAAGCACAGTTTTTGGCGACATCAACGATCTGCTGGTCACAAGCGGGACACTCTGGCGTCCGCTTCCTATCCGTCTCGGACGAAGACAAGTCCCAACTACAGACCTGGCTGTCCGAAAAGCTGGAAGAGACGCTCCCGGAATTCGTTGCCAAACAATTCCGAAAGGCAGAACTCTGCTCCAACTGACAAGTGGACAACCACCATCGCTTAGGATCTCACGCGGAATACGCGAACGAATCAGTGCAGAGATATTTGAGTTCTCGATTCCCCGCATCGTATGACTCGCATCACCGGATAGCAGGCCACATCAGGGATTGGTCCATCGCGAGATCCCGGCATGTGCGTCGAATGAGTTCGTGTTCGGATTCGGAGTCAACGAACTTAAAGCCATAGCGAAAAGCATTCCTTTGGCGAACCCTTGCGCAAATCGTCACGGGGATGCCTGAAAGCACGAAGCCCAACTCCACGAGCTCGCCCAACTGAACCTCAATTGTCAGCATGGCAGCGATCCCGGATTCGCTAATGTCCACGCTATATCCCTTCAACATGCCGGACGTGTGAGATTTAATCGTGACATCAACCTCAAGTTTGAACCGGGGCTGCCGACGGGAATCCGCCAATGTCTGAAGAGGGCTCACCGCGGACGGATTCTCAAGTTTCACATTCCCGACTTTCTCCGCTTGTCGATCCAGTACGACAACGGCATCATCTGCGATCGGCTTCTGGCACGGCGCCCCGATTTGCAAGACTCGACAAACCTATTAGGCATGTTGCTTGAAAGGTAGGGTCACAACATCCCGACCGTGCGCTTTGGATTCATAAAGGCATTGGTCTGCGATTTTGAGCAACTCCTCAGATGTTGAACCGTGCTCCGGAAACGCGGCTACACCCACCGAAAGCGTGAGCTGTCCCAGAGAATCATTCTTATACTGCAGCCGCAGCCTCTTTACTTCCGAGCGCAGTGCGTCTGCACGGGCAGCCGCATCCTGCGAAGTGGATTCGGGCATGATAATGGCGAATTCCTCACCACCATAGCGGCAGCATATGTCGGTGGCGCGAAAGAAATTGCGAAACAGATCGGCAAGGGATTGAAGCACTATGTCTCCTGCATCATGGCCGAAGGTGTCATTGAATCGCTTGAAGTGGTCGAGGTCGAGGAATAGAACGGAGATGGGTTGCTTCTTGCGGCCCGCCAGTTGCAGTTCTCTTTCGAGCGATTCCTCCAGGAAACGCCGGTTGAATAGACGAGTCAGCGGATCACGAATCGACTGTTCACGAAGGGATTCGCGCAACTGCAGGCTAGCCAACGAAAGGGCGATCTGCGAGGCTGCACTGATGGCCAATCGTTGATGCGCGTTCCGGAGACTTTCATTGCCAAACTCGTGTCGGAGTTTCGTAGGGCTCTCGAATTCCAGATGCAAGACGCCAATCGTGTTCCCCTGCGCCAACATCGGCACGCACAGAGATTCGTTTGTTGTGCTTTTGACCAAGTGTTGGCAGGCGATGTCACCTTCCAGATACCCACTCCAGTGAGGTTGGCCACGGCGGAGAGACCAGCAAGCGTCGGGAGGAAATGTGGGCGCTAGTGCGTCTCTATTCCCCCATCGAACTGCTGCCTCGATGAGGTCTCGCGACGACCTGAATAAATAGAGCGCCCCCGAAAGAGCCTCCGGGAAAAGCTTCTGCACCGAATTAGCGACCACCGCGCTGGCCTCCTTGACCGACCCACTACACGCCAGCAGAGATCCCATTTCATTCAACGATGTCGTCTGCTTTGTTCGGAGCTCCAACTCCTTCACCAATTGGTCCAACGACTCTGCGTGTCGCCGCTGCGCGTCGCTCGCCCGGATCTGGTCCGAAATGTCCTCATAGATTAAGTAGGCGCCCCCTGCCTCACCGCCTACCGACAGCGGAACTCCATGGAGCGCCAGGTCAAGAATCTTTCCGTCCCTTCTTCGCTGCCGAACGGTTTTGTGCAAGGTCCTGCCGGCAAGGATCTGACGAATCAATTGCGTGGAATCGGAAGCCTCATCGTCGAGTATCCCCATACCGTTGATGTCAATCGAGGCGAGCTCGTGCCGATTGCACTGAAACAGCTTCTCGAAAGCGGCATTCACCAGTTCGACTGCGCCTCGCCGGTCAAGAACGATGATTCCCAGCGGGCTATTCTGTATGAGCGAATCCAGATATGTAGTCTGTCTATTCAGATCGATGGTCAGGCGGTGGCGCTCGCTGACCTCGGATCCCACGATGAGCCCGACCGCGGATAACACGAGCATGAGCAGGGCGGCTTTGTTAAACACGACGGTAGCGGGTGGGAACAAATGCATCGCGATCACGATTCCGAAATTCACGACGAGCAGGCCGGTGACAACTCGCCGGATCCCTTGACGCATCGCAATCCAGATGATCGGGATGAAACTCAGATAAAAATTATCGTAATGCCGATCCCTGGATCCGAACATCACCAGGAGGACGGCGAATATCGTCAGAACCTGGGCACAAGCTTCCGCGATCGCACCAAAAGTAAATTTCGGCACGGTGGAGCGCGCTCTTGGGGGGCGGAGTTGCGAGGGTGTGGGCGAGAGCCACCTACGAACATGGGGAAATACATAGACCAAAAGAAACGGTGCGATGCCCACCAAGCCGATGGCGTCACCCAAAAACCACCCTACTGCAGAGGACTTGTATTCACCCCAGGTAATGCTGTGATCGGCGATCAAGCATGCGACGCCAGCGATGGTTGCTCCTACCGCAGCAGTCGCACCTAAGAAAACGTAGCGGACCACATCCCGGCGGTGACGCAGCGCAAGATCGATCCGGAGGGAGCTGCGCAACACGTAGGCCGCCGCACCATAGCAAAGCGCACTTCCAGCGCTGCCAAGGCTGCCGCTGAAGGACATGACTGGCTGGCCGTAGAGAATTCTTCCGGCAAGAGTATCGGCGAAACAAACCAGCAGTGAGTACCACGGGCTGACGCCTAACAGGAGTGCCATTACGAGGCCGATGGCGGGATACCAGGCAACGAATCCAATGCGAGAGACGAAGATGACTTCGGGCCGGTTTAGCAGCAAGTACAGCAGCAGGAACGAAAGGGAAACAAGCGTGTGACGGAGGATCAGGCCTCGCGAATGCATGAATGGGATCTCACGTTTGCCTGTTGAGCCGCGCAGACCGAGAAGATCGCAAAGAGTGTCGCAGAGCACAGAATTCCGCGTATCTTGATCGTCATGTGAACGGCTCTATCCTGAAAAATTGATTTCCGGGATTTGTCCGCTGACGCTGGGTGGGCACCCGGATGTGCCTTCGGCCAGCAGACGTCAGCTGCTTCGCGTTGGAGGCGCTCCGAGACCACGACTGACAACCTGCACTTGGGGCACCAGTTCCAATTTCGTCGCTAAGTGGCGAGCTGAGAGCGCTGGGCTGAAGATGGATCGAATCGGATGGCCGGGGTGACTGTCCAATTCCTGGATGCTTTCCGGTTTTCAGAACGGTCAGAACGTTTTCATTGCGGTATTCGAACTGCCGTGATCGACCACAGGCTTGGAACGGTCGATCGCTAATAAAGTTCGACCGTCGCTCTGCGTGCCCGCTGCCGACGGCCACAACGTTTCGGTTTGCACTATCTATTTGCGGAGACCTGCTCGGCAAGTTGAAGATCGAAACACTCCATCTGCCTCGCACCTAGGTATGGGGGCTTGTGTAACTTACGCTGCAGCCCACATGAGGCCACAATCATAAAGAGAGCAATGACGTTCATTGCCGGGCTCGGGGACGTTCCACCCAATTATGTCCTTCGTGAAATGGATTCGCCTGCCGCTGGACCAGGAGCCGTACGCAAAGCGGCGGCTTCGGATCGAACGGATCAAAGATCCGTTGGAGTCTTTTCGTAACATTGTCTGAAAATAAATCTATTGGTCAACTCCTCGGGCCGACTCAAAGAACCGCTATCACCGTCTTACTGTTACTTGTTTCCGTACAGCTTCTCGCTGCGCAAGCCATCGGTGAATGGCAGCTGCGAGTTCGCAATGAGGTTGAGAATCAGCACATCGAGGTCGCTCTTACCATCGTCGAGCGACGACTGGACAATGCACCCGAAGACCTGGAAGCTCATGGTTGGCGTGGACGACTGCTGGCCAGGAAGGGCCGCTGGCCTGAGGCAGAAGCCGAATTCAAACTTGTCCTGGGTAAATACCCGAATGACACGGAGATTTTGACCGCTCTCGCCGACGTCCTCCTCTGGCAACGGAACTACTCCGAGGCTTTGCGGACACTGGAGCAGGCAAGAAAGATCTCCCCCTCCGACCCTGAGATTCTCTCCCGCAGGGCTCGAGTACTGGCGTTGTTGGGCCGTACTGCCGAGGCGCGCTGGGAATATCAACAGACTCTTCAGTTCGATTCGCAAAACAAGGACGCGAGAACCGGCCTGGCAGATCTCCGCGAAAACACCAAACAAGAACTGCGCATCGGTGAAGACGTCGATTTCTACAACTACGCCAACGCCGGCCAGACCCAGGGCGCTAGCCTGAGTTCCCGGTGGAACCAGCGATGGGCGACTGTCTTCGGCGTCAACACTTATCAACGGTTTGGCCAGGATGCCGTTAAGTTCGTCGCCAGTGGCAGCTTTCACGTCACGACGCAGGACTGGGTCAGCGTGGGCGGCGCCGTTGCCAACATCCAGAGCGTGGTGCCCACCAGCGAAGCTTTCTTCGAATATGGCCACGGTTTTCGGATTGAAAATCGTTGGCTCCACGGACTGGAGAATTCCTACCAGCAACATTGGTTTTGGTATCAAGGTGCGCACGTTCTTACCCTGAATACCAGTCAGGTTGTCTATCTTCCTCACGAATGGACTTGGACACTGAACGTGACGGGCGCTCGTACTGGCTTTGCAGGCACTCCCGTCGAGTGGACGCCTTCGGGCTGGACCAAACTAGGGTTCCCTCTGCACCGTCGAGTCACCGGCAACTTGTTCTTCGCGGTTGGTAGCGAAAACTTCGCCCAGATTGATCAGATCGGGCGCTTCTCCGCCCACGCGTTTGGAGGTGGGTTGCGGTATCAGTTTGCCGCTCGCCAGGACATCAATGGGTACGTAGCCCGCCAGGACCGCAACCAGGGCCAAACGGATACCAGCTTCGGACTGAGTTATGGAATCCATTTCTAACGGAATCGAAAAGCTCGGGGCGGCGGGCCTGGTGTTGCAGGCGATTCTAGTCTCACTGCTGGGAATCTTTCTGCTGGTTGGATTCATTGTGTTGCGACGCTGGTACCGCGCCCGCTACTTTCGGAGAAGAAATGAGCGGACCGTCGCCTTGCGCTCCCAATGGGACGAAATTCTGTCAGGCAAGATCTCTGCCGAAGAGTGGCGCTTCAATTCGCTCGATTGCGACATCGTTGAGTCGATTCTGCTCGACAGTATCGAGATGTCGCCCGCTGACAAATTGCCCCCATTGCTGGATTGTCTCCGCGTCAGCGGATTGCTCGATATGCGAATCTACGAGGCGCGAACCTCCCGCGGGTGGAAGCAGCGAACCGCGCTGCTGGCTTTGGGCCGCACACGCGCAATGGAAGCCATCCCTGCTCTTGCCGAGGGATTGGATTCGCGACTGCACGAAACTCGTATCGCCGCCGTGCGTGGCCTAGGGCGCACCGCACGCATGGAAGCTGCCATCCCGATTCTCGACCGCATCGTGACCGGCCAGTTCGATGCGCCGGAACGCTCCCTGAAAAATGCCTTGGTAAATTGTTGCCGTACCCACCCCCAGGTACTGATCAACTATGTCGAGCACGCCAGCGGACCGATTCGTGAGTTGCTGGTGCGCGTGCTCGGCGAGTTGGCCTCGCCTGAACTCGGCGAGGAGTTACTGGTGCTGGCGGCAGATCCTTTGCCGGAAGTGCGCGCCTCCGCTGCGCGCGCTCTCGGTAATACGAACACCTCGTATAGCTTGCCTGCGCTCCATAGTCTAGCCTGCGATCCAGAATGGTTTGTTCGTCTGCGCGCCGTGGTGGCGTTGGGACAGGTCGAGAACATCGACAAGATCAAGATCCTGCTGCGCGCCGTGTGCGACGCCAACCGTCACGTTCGTCAGCGCGCCGCTTGGGTACTGGCGCGGATGGAGCCGCAACTCCAACAGATCCTCGAAGATGTGGTCGCCACCAAAGACGATTATGCCTTACAGGCATTTGTCTCCGAGCTCGAGCGTTCCGGCGCCATAGAGAAAATTGTTAGCGGCTTTGATGGTTCCGATCTTCACTCCGCCGAGACTGCTTTGATGGAGGTTGTGACCAAGGCAAGGGAACGGGTGGAACTTAGCGGGAAAACTGTCGCAGCCGCGGCTGGGGCGCATTGACCGTGCATTTTCTCGCAATCTCGAACGATACCCTGTTCATCTACTACGTGCTGTCAAACATCATCTACCTTGGACTACTCATTATTGCGATCGTCAAGAATGTCCGCCATCGTCATCGCCTCGGTAGTCAGCGCCTGGAGTTGGTGAAAGCCTCTCCGTTTACCCCGCCCATAACTCTTATCGTTCCGGCGCACAACGAGGAGCGCTCCATCGTCGGCAGCGTCGGAGCTCTGCTCGGGCTCGAATATCCCAGCCTAGAAGTCATCGTAGTCAACGATGGATCGAGCGATGCCACCGTGGAAAAACTGCGGCAGGCTTACCAGCTTCAGGCCGCCCGCATCCTTTACATTGCCGACATAGCCACCGCGCCGCTTCACGCCATCTATCGCAGTCCCCTCGATTCACGCCTGTTCGTTCTCGACAAAGAAGCCGCCGGGTGCAAAGCGGACGCCATCAATGCCGGAATCAACGCCGCCACTAGTCCTTACATTTGCGTGGTCGATGCCGACTCCATTCTCGAAAGAGAATCTCTTATCCGCATCATGGCGGGAGTCTTCGCCGACCCCGGCCGCATGGTGGCGGTAGGCGGCATCGTTCGTGTGCTGAACGGCTCCCGCGTCGTTAACAATCAGATCGAGGAAGTCCGCCTCCCCAAGAGTGCGATTGAAGTCATGCAGGTCATTGAATATCTGCGGGCGTTCCTGGTCGGCCGCGAGGCCTGGGCAGGCTTCAACATGCTCCCCATAATTTCTGGAGCGTTCGGAGTCTTTCAGCGCGACCTGGTCATGCAAGTCGGAGGCTTTCGCACTCACGCCGTGGGAGAAGACCTCGATCTCGTCATCCGCATGCACCGCCGGCTGCACGAGGAACACCGCCCCTACCACATTGACTTTATTCCCGATCCTACCTGCTGGACCGAAGTGCCTACTGACTTGAAATCGCTTGCCCGGCAGCGCGCGCGCTGGCACAAGGGTCTCATCGATACACTTTGGCCCAATCGCGATATGCTTTTTCGCGCCCGCTACGGGCGCGTCGGCTGGCTGGTGCTTCCTTATATGTGGATCTTCGAATTCTTCGCGCCCATCATCGAGGTCGTCGGATATTCCACCATCATCCTCGCCCTGATCTTAGGACAGCTGAGCAAGTCCTTCTTCCTGCTATTCCTGTTGTTCGGCTATGCCTTTGCCACGCTGATTTCCATCGGAGCTGTGCTGCTCGAAGAAATGACCTTTCGCCGTTACAGTGACTGGCGCGAAGTCGCTCGGCTCCTGGTTTACTGCCTCTTCGAACATTTCCCGTACCGCCAACTCACAATGGTTTGGCGGCTCCAGGGCATCTGGCAATACCTTCGCGGAGACCTGCAATGGGGAGCAATGAAAAGAGTAGGAATCTCTACCGGCGCAGACGCCTGATCCGCGACCTTGTTTGATTTAAGACTGGGGATATCAACTTGCTTTCTCGGACTTCGCATCTGCCAACAACTGGTAAATTGTTGCGCGCGATATACCCAAAATGTCGGCCGCCTGCGACTTATTTCCACCCACATGTTCCAGAACACGCATCACGTGGCGTTTATGCAACTCTTTCACGGACATCAAAATCTCGTCCGATCCAACTACGTCCCCGGACTGACCTCGTACTGGCTCCGGCAGATCGCCGATGTCAATCACGTTTCCGTCCACCATCATGCACGCGTTGCCAATGACATTCTCAAGCTCGCGGATATTGCCGGGCCATGAATAGATCGCCAGTCTGGTTTGCGCTCGGCGCGTTATGCCGGCCACCGGTTTCTTGTATTCGGCCGCAAACTTTTCCAGGAAATGCCTTTCCAGGAGAACCAAATCTTCTCGTCTATCCATCAGACGAGGCAGGGGAATCTCTACCATTGCCAGGCGATAATACAGATCTTCCCGAAACGTTCCGTCTCTTACCATCGCTCGGAGGTTGCGGTTTGTCGCTGCGATCACCCGGATGTCAATCGCTCGCGTAACCGGAGAGCCGATCCTTTGTATCTCCTGGCTTTGCAAAACCCGGAGCAGCTTACCCTGCGCGACTAAAGAGAACTCGCCAACCTCATCCAGGAATACCGTTCCGTGATTCCCGTACTCGAACACGCCAATCTTATCCTGCGTGGCCCCCGTGAACGCGCCTCGCACGTAGCCGAACAACTCACTTTCAACGAGCGTTTCGACAATTGCCGAACAGTTGCAGACGGCGAACGGACCTGAAGCGACCGGGCTGAGGCGATGCAAAGCACGAGCTACGAGTTCTTTCCCGGTCCCGGTAGGTCCGGTCACTAGCACAGTTCTGAAGTGTGGGGCGGCCCTCCGAAGCTTCGAAAACACGTCCAGCATGAGTGGGCTACGCCCAACAATCCCCGCAAATCGACAAGCGTCCAGCAGTTCATCCTCGAGCTCTTGAGTTCTACGCCGGTTCGCAGCCTCGGATAGCAGTTCCGCGATCCGCCGCCGGAGTTTCTCCACATTGAGCGGCTTGTCGAGGTAATCACACGCACCTTTCTGAATGGACTCAACCGCTGATTCCGTGGAGTAATGCGCCGTCATGAGTATCACTTCAGCCCCTGGATCTACCGCCAAGAGCGACTCCAGCATTTCAAACCCACGAATCCCTGGCATCATCAAATCAAGAAGGACTATTTGGGGGCGGATTCGCTTGAACATCGCCAGGCCGATTATGGGATCGCCTGCGGTAAGAACTTCTACACCGGCATTCGAGAGCGCGTCTGTGATTAATTCAAGGCTCTGTGCCTCGTCGTCAATCGCCAGAAGCTTGGGAGTCTTGGGGTCGGGCATATACGGAACCCTGACACGTTCGGCATTATTCTGTCTGTTCGTACCGTATCAGAGTCATTCGGGTCTGTCACTTCCTCCCGAAGTACCCAAATAGGGCACGGGCTCGTTTGAAGGTCCACGGGAGCCGCCGAGGCGGTAGCGTCCTAACACCACGCTCCCTCCTTGAAGCGTATACTTGTGATTGTTCCTCTGACCCCCCAAATGAATCGTACCCTGAGCGAATTGACTTACAGCGAAGGTAATATCGCGTCCGGGAAGTGCACCGAGTGCGGACAGGTTTTCTCGACATCGCCTGTTGCGCTGGTCGTTGGTGAGAATACAGAGTGGAACGTGGTCGCTGCGTTTGGCGGCCATGAATGCACTACTGCCTCAAAGACAGTTCTCCAGTCATAAATCCCTTATCGCCAGGCATCCCACCTCCCTGGATAAACCCCATCAGCGCAGTCGTTAGGACACTACCCGCCAAAGCACTCACTTTCCTCGAGTTGGCGGACGATCGGCGAAGGACAATTGCCCTCCGGTGAGTCGCGTCGCCTCTGATACACGGGATACACACCGCGGAGTTGTTCGGTAGACAGGCAGCATTCAGGTTTATGTACAACTCGGCCTGAGAGCTCAGCCCTTCAAAGCATGAATAGTGGCAAATCAGCACGCCACATGGGAGTCGATTGGTGCGTTAAATGCTAGGTCAGGGTTGGCCTTCCCCCGGCCTGCAACTTGGCTGCAAGGACGATCTTTCCGGATGAAATCCAGAAGCTAGTGGATTTCGTGCAGTTCCGGAAGACCGTGAAAACTCCCGACTTGTGCTGGCTTTTAGTCACCAGTCTTCCATGGACCAATCACGCTCCACCATGACCGGAGAGTCCCATTGAGCGATAGTGCCGAAGGAATTCTCGTCACCGCAACCATCCGCGAAATCGCGGAGCGGACACGCGCCGACGAAGCCCTGGAAAAAGCCCTGGCCAGCAGCAGGGCTCAGCTTAAACAACTGGCCGACAAACATCTGGACGAGATGGAAAAAGCCCGCCGCGTTGGCGAAGACGCCCTCTGCGAAAGCGAGGAAAGATATCGGATGCTCCTTGACGGGGTCCAGAATTACGCCATCTTCATGATGGACCCACGCGGCCAGATTACAAGTTGGAACGCCGGCGCTGAACGAATCAAGGGTTACACCGCCGATCAGATCATCGGCCAGAACTTTTCTTGTTTTTTCCCTCCGCAAGATATCGAGCGGGGCAGGCCGGAGGAGATACTTCGCATGACTACCGTCGACGGCCGCCACGAAGAGCAAGGCATGCGTGTGCGGAAGGACGGGTCACGATTCCTGGCGAGTGTCGTGTTCACGGCCTTGCGAGATGCATCCGGAAATCTTCGAGGATTTTCTGAGTTCAGCCATGATCTCAGTGAGAGCAAAGAGTCGGAGGCCAGATATCGGGGGCTACTGGAAGCGGCTCCAGACGCGATGGTGGTGGTGAATCAGGCGGGAGAAATCGTCCTGTTGAATGCTCAGGCGGAAATACAGTTCGGCTACCACCGCGATGAACTGGTAGGGCAGAAAGTAAAGAACGTCATTCCCGAGGGCTTCGCGGAACGCTTGATCGCCGACGGCACTAGAAGCGCGGCCGAAGCGCTGGCGCAACAGATCGGAACGGGAATCGAACTCTCCGGACGGCGCAAGGACGGCACCGAGTTTCCCATCGAGATCATGCTGAGCCCGCTTGAAAGCGCCGAAGGAATCCTGGTGACGGCAGCGATCCGCAACATCACGGAACGCAAGAAATCTGAGGAGCACCTGGTGAAGACGGTTGCGGAACTGAAACGTTCCAATGACGAGCTGCAGCAATTTGCCTATGTCTCGTCCCACGATCTTCAGGAGCCGTTGCGCATGGTGTCCAGTTACACGCAATTGCTGGCCAAGCGATACCAGGGGCGCCTCGACTCCGACGCCGACGAGTTCATCGCCTTCGCAGTAGACGGCTGCAACCGCATGCAGGGACTGATTCAGGATCTGCTGGCCTATTCGCGCGCGGGGACAAATAGAAAGAAACTCCGCGAGGTTTCCAGCGAAAACGCTCTGCAAGAAGCGCTTACCAATCTGCGAATAACGATCGAACAGAGCGGCGGGAACGTGTCTCACGATGCCCTGCCAGCCGTCACGACGGATGAAACGCAGTTGACTCTGGTATTTCAGAATCTCGTCGGGAACGCAATCAAGTACCGCAGCGCTGAAGTCCCCCGCGTGCACGTTTCCGCCACAAGGAACGGTGGGAACGAATGGATCTTTTCAGTGCGCGACAACGGCCTGGGAATTGACCCGCAATACTTTGAAAGAATCTTCATCCTTTTCCAGCGCTTGCACGGACGCGACGAGTTCGAAGGCACCGGAATCGGATTGGCGATCTGCAAGAAAATTGTGGAGCGGCTGGGCGGCAGAATTTGGGTGGAGTCTCAACCGGAAAAGGGCTCAACCTTCTACTTTGCCCTGCCGGAGATAGAGGAGAAATGATGGAATCGATTGGAACGAATGCGGCGCCTATCGAAGTTCTATTGGTCGAAGATAGCCCGGGCGATGTCCGGCTCACGCGCGAGGCGTTCAAAGACGCAAAGGTGCACATCAACTTGCAGGTAGTGTCGGATGGGGCAAAGGCCATGGAGTTCCTCACGCGCGGGGGGGAGTACGACAATGCTCCGCGGCCGGACCTGATCTTGCTCGATCTAAACCTGCCCAAGAAAGATGGCCGGGAGGTGTTGGAGGAAATCAAAGAGAACCCCACCTTAAAGACCATTCCTGTGGTCATCCTGACTACTTCTTCGTCTGAAGCGGATATCCTGCGGAGTTATCAGCTCCACGCCAACTGTTACATCACCAAGCCTGTCGGTCTCGAAGGATTTCTCACAGTCGTTAAGAGCATCGACAGTTTCTGGCTGTCGGTGGTCAAGCTGCCGCGTGAACCGCGCTCATGAAGGAAAGAGCACTTCAGGTTCTTCTGGTTGAGGACAATGCGGGAGATGTTCGTTTGCTGCGCGAGATGTTCAATGGGGAAAAGCCAGGCAGTTTCGAATTGACACATCTCCTGCGCATGAGTGAAGCCGAGACTCATCTGGCGAAGGGTGGAGTGGACATCGTCCTATTGGATATGGGATTGCCCGATGGTCATGGCCTCGATACTGTACGCCGGGCGCACCGGGTAGCGCCAAACATCCCGATGATTGTGCTGACGGGCCTGGACGACGAAGCACTGGCCGCGGAAGCCATGAAGGAAGGCGCTCAAGACTATCTGATCAAAGGCCAGATCGAAAACCGGGCACTTCCCCGGGCGCTTCGCCATGCTATCGAGCGCCACCGCATGCAGACCGAGACCGATCTCATCCGGACCCAGCAGTTACATTTCAAAGATCAGTTCCTCTCCCACGTATCGCACGAACTTCGTTCGCCGCTGAGCGCGATCCGCCAGTTTGTGACTATTCTCCTGGACGGATTGGCCGGAGAACTGCAGCCCGAGCAACACGAGTACATGGGAATTGTCTTGAGGAACGTCAAACAACTTCAAGCGATGATTAATGATTTGCTCGAAGTCAGTCGCGTGCAGGCGGGCAAACTGATGATCGAGCCGCAGTGCACGTCTATTTCCGAGGCAATCGCTTATGCCGTCGACACGCTTCAGGGCGCCGCCACCGCAAAACGGATCGTTCTTTCTTCCGATGCAGGATGCCAATTACCGTCGATTTGCACCGATCCTACCCGCCTTCGACAAATTCTGATCATTCTGGTTGACAACGCCATAAAGTTTACCCCGCCAGATGGCGAGGTGAAGATTCAAGCTCGTGTGTGCGAAAACGATCCAAGTCTTCTCGTTCTGGAGGTCTCAGACTCGGGATGCGGGATCAGCCCAGATATGACCGAGCGGATTTTTGAGCGCCTCTTTCAGACATCGGATCCTTCCCTGGAAGGCCGCAAAGGTCTTGGCCTCGGGCTGTACATCTGCAAAGAGCTGGTTAGGCGACAGGGTGGACAAATCTGGGCAAAAAGCACGCCGGGACAAGGCTCCGTCTTTTCCGTTACTTTGCCGATTTTCTCTTTGCCCGCCCTGATTTCCCCGGCATTCCGCAAGGAAGGACGTGCAGATGGTCCCGTCACACTCGTGGTAACGGAAATCGGCTCCCAGAGCGGTTGGCTTTCAGATGAAGTGCGCGCGGAACAGTCTCACGGAGTTCGCGAAGTTCTGCAACGCTGCTTGCACTCGCATTTGGACGTTCTACTCCCGAAAATGGGCGTCGCGGGGGCGGTAGAACTCTTCTTCATTGTGGCGATCACCGACGCCATTGGTGGCAAGGCAATCAGCAAGAGGATACGGGAACAATTGCACGACCACGTCCAGCAAGCTGGCCTGACGCTTTCGACTTCCTATCAGTCCATCGCGCCTGCCGGGCGACACTCGGGTGAATCAATAGAAGCCTTTCTGGAGCAGTTGGCCTCTGGAATTCAGGAACTTATCAACGCGAAAATTTCATCCGAGGAGGATGGTCAATGCGTAACAAAAAGATTCTGATTGTCGATGACGATCCGGACGTACTACAAGGTATGCATGTGCGTCTCAAGGCGAACCACTACGATATTTGCCTTGCAGGAGATACCTTCTCGGCTGTGGCTGAGGCACGGAGAAGCTCGCCGGACCTGATTCTCCTAGACCTCGGTCTGCCGGCTGGCGGTGGTTTCCTGGTCATGGAAAGGCTCAAGATGATTCCCTCGCTCGCTATAATCCCCATTATCATCGTCTCGGCTCGCGATGGTCTGGGCAACCAGAAGCGCGCTTTGGACGCGGGAGCGAAGGCCTTTCTCCAGAAACCCGTAGACGATGCTGAACTTCTAGCGGTCATCCGGCAAGCTCTGGGGGAAAGCGTGCGGAAGGATCCCCCTACGTTTTATGACCTGGGAAGGATATAACGAGCAGAATTCAGATTGTGACCACTAAGCTCCAGACCAGAGCAAGTACAACCGAGAAAAGCTTAGTTATCTGCGGATTGTAATCGAGCTAGTTACTCTCTCTGATGACTGAGACGGGCCGGAGTTAGTTCTGTGGATGGGCTGGTGGCTTGTCTCCAATAAGACAGCCGCAGTGTCGTCAGTTCCAAAATGGGAATCGGAGACGAAAACCCCAAACTGGGACACTAACAATTCACTTGCATTGCCTTGGTAGTCTGGGCTACATTCGATTGTGCGCCAGCGCTTTCGGGCACAGGACGCAGGAAGTTCCAACATCGCCTTGTCGAACAGCAGTTCCCACCGACGGGGGGCAGGAAATGCAGTCTTTCCTCAGGCGAGCCCCAGGTCCAAAGAAACATAAAACCTAAAGCGGAATCTGTCTCAGGCCGCAGAGCGGATAGTTACTGAGAGTGCGCGTTTTTGGGCGCGCAAAGGGGAGCCAATGATCCGTGCCAAAGAGGCCCGCTCCAAGGCCGAGAAATGCAGTCACGAGTTGGCGGCCATCGTGTCTTCCTCCGACGAAGCCATCGTCAGCAGTAATCTCGCTGGCATCGTCGTGGCTTGGAACAAGGGTGCCCAGGATCTCTACGGTTACACCGCCGAGGAAATGATCGGCCAACCAATCGCTGCTGTTGTCCCCGAACATGTACACGAGGAAAGCCTGCAAATTCTACGGGATATTGCTGGGGGGCAGTCCCCAGCTCGATATGAGACAGTTCGCAAGCGCAAAGGTGGAAGCCTGGCCCATGTCTCACTGATCGTGGCTCCGGCAAGGAATCCCAAAGGGCAGATCATCGGATATTCCACTATTGCTCACGACCTCACCGAGCGCCGGCGCAGGGAAGTGTGCGAATACCTGGCATCCGTGGTCGAGTCATCCGATGATGCCATTATTGGCAGGAGTCTGGACGGAACGATCTCCGCCTGGAACCCTGGCGCTGAGAAGTTGTTCGGTTACTCGGCATCCGAAGCCGTGGGCAAACCGATAGAGATGCTGCTGCCGCCGGAACGAGCGAAAGAGCAATCCGACATTCTGGCGCGCATCATGCGCGGTGAGGGCGTTAGCCATTTCGAATCCGTCCGGATTCGAAAAGATGGCACAAAAGTTGACGTATCTGTGACGATTTCGCCGATCAAGGATAGAAGCGGCGCGATTGTTGGCGCTTCACAAATTGCGCGCGACATCACAGATCGTAGACGTGCGAAAGATGTGCGCGAGCGTCTGGCAGCCGTGCTCGAGTCATCCGATGACGCCATTATTGGCAAGACACTCGACGGAACGATCACCAGTTGGAACCCCGGCGCCGAGAACTTATTCGGTTACTCGGCGTCCGAGGCGGTGGGCAAATCGATAGAGATGTTGCTTCCGCCGGAACGAGCGAATGAGGAATCTGCCATTCTGGACCGAATCAGCCGCGGTGAGGGCCTTGATCATTTCGAGACCGTTCGGGTGCAAAAGGATGGCAAGAGAATTGACGTTTCTGTGACGATTTCGCCGATTCGAGACAGCAGTGGCGTGGTTGTAGGTGCTTCAAGGATTGCGCGCGACATCACCGAGCGCAAGTGTGCGGAGGAAGAATTACGCAAGTCGGAAGAGAGGTTCAGCAAGGCCTTTCGCAGCAGCCCGCTGGCCATCTCGATCTCGACGCAAGCGGAAGGGCGGTATCTGGACGTGAACGACGCATTCCTCCAGATACTCGGATACCAGCGCGGGGATGTCATTGGGCGCACTGCATCGAAGTTGAGTTTCTGGGCCCAGCCGTCGCAGCGAATGGAGATGCTCCAGCTATTAGGGAAAAACGGAAACGTGACGGAGTTCCGCGCGCAATACAAGACCTCAACGGGGGAGCATCGGGAAACAGAAGTGTCGGCGGAACTGATCGAACTGGAGGGGCAACCCTGCGTGCTGGCTATCACGCGCGACATCACCGAAAGGATGCGGTCTGAAAAGAGCCTGCGGGAATACGAAAGAGTCGTCGAAGGCCTGATGGACATGATCGTGGTAGTGGACAGGGACTACCGTTACATAATCGCGAATCGCTCGTTCCTGAACTACCGGGAGATGGAGAGAGAGCAGGTCATAGGGCATCGCGTCGATGAAGTATTGGAGAAGGAGACCTTTGAGTCTGTTGTCAAAAAGAAGATGGATGAGTGTTTTGGGGGGAGGGTTGTTCAATACGAATTGAAGTATAACTATCCCAACCTCGGCGAACGAGCCTTGTTCGCGTCGTACTTTCCGATCGCAGGTCCCACGGGGATCGAGCGGATCGCGTGCGTGTTGCGGGACATCACCGAGCATAAACGGGCCGAGGAAAAGTTACGCAAGTCGGAAGAGAGGTTCAGCAAAGCCTTTCGCCAGAGCCCTCTGGCCATCACAATCTCGACGGAAGCCGACGGGCTGTATCTGGACGTAAACGAGTCATTTCTCAAAATGACTGGCCACACTCGCGAGGATGTGGTTGGCCATACGAGCTCGGAGATGAGGTTCTGGGCCCTACCATCACTGCGCACGGACCTCCTCCGGCAGTTGCGAGAGGGCGGAAGCGTGACGGACCGCCCCATGCAATTCAATACTTCCACGGCAGAGATTCGGGAAGCAGAACTGTCATGGGAAGAGATCGAAATCGAGGGGCAACCCTGCCTCCTGGCTTTCATGCGTGACATTACTGAGACTCGGCGACTGGAAGCGCAGTTCCTCCAGGCTCAAAAAATGGAGGCTGTTGGGCGTTTGGCGGGGGGAGTGGCCCATGACTTCAATAATATGCTGAGCGTAATTATCGGCTACAGCGATCTATCGATGGACCTGGTTGCGCCAGAGAGTTCCGCAAATAAGTACTTAGCGCAGATCAAGAAAGCGTCGGAACGGGCCGCCTTGCTGACCCGGCAGCTCCTGGGCTTTAGCCGGCAACAGATTATCTTCCCCAGAATTCTGAATCTGAACGACGTAGTGAATAATGTGAGCACCATGTTGCTGCGCATGGTTGGCGACAGTGTTTCACTCTCGTTCCTGCCAACCATTCCGATTGGAAGCATCAAAGCCGACCCAGGCCAGATTGAACAGATCCTGATGAATCTGGTGGTGAATGCGCGAGATGCAATGCCCCGCGGGGGCAAAATCATTATCGAGACGGCGCAGGCTAAACTGGACGAACATTACGTTTCTGAGCACCCCGGTTCTCAGACCGGACTACACGTCGTCCTGGCGATAAGCGACACCGGTTGCGGAATCGACGAGAGCATCAAATCGAAAATCTTCGAGCCTTTCTTCACCACAAAGAATATTGGGCAAGGGACCGGCCTCGGACTCTCCACGGTGTACGGAATCGTAACCCAGAGCAAGGGCAGCATATCTGTTGACAGCGAGGCCGGGAAGGGCACGACGTTCAAGATCTACTTTCCAAGAATAGCTGCGAAAGCAGAAGAACTGATGCAGACCCACGAAATCGACGACATCGTATCAGGGTCCGAAACGATTTTGCTGGTGGAAGATGATGAATCTGTCCGCAAGGTGACGGCAAGCTTGCTAAGCGGTGCCGGCTATCGAATCATCGAAGCAAGCAATGCCGAGAAGGCCCTGGAGGTCATGACAGCATCGGGGCCACAAATCGACCTGCTGCTCACGGACCTCATTATGTTCGGGCAAAGCGGATTTGACCTATTCGAACAAGCGAAGGTAATCCGCCCGGATCTTCGCTCACTATTCATGTCCGGATACACCGGGGATCTGGCTATGTTAAGGGGCGGCTCCATATCGGAGCGCACATTCCTGTCGAAGCCATTCACCAGATCCTCGCTCATCAAAAAAGTCCACACGGTCCTGCACGCCGACTGAGCGCAGCCCCGGTAGGCTATACTTGGAACTATCCGACTCCTTGTTCACTTTTATACAGTTTCACTGACCTATATCGGAGTAACACTATTATTAGTGTATTCACAGAGGCGGTGTTGTATGAGTCAGACCAAAGCAAGCGTGTCGCGTAGAGTCCTTCTGGTAGATGACGACGATGCGGTTCGTGAAATGATGAGTTTAACCCTTGAGGCAAAAGGATTTGAGGTAGTCCCTGCCTCCAGCGTGACCGCGGCCCTGCAACTTATCGTTGCAGAGACCTTTGACGCGCTTATCACTGACCTGCACATGCCGAACCCGAGCGATGGCTTTGCGGTAATTACTGCGATGCGCCACTCGCAGCCCAGTGCGCTCACGCTGTTGGTGAGCGGTTATCCCGACGTGAAGAGCGCGATGGACGCGATCCTTCTAGAAGCGGACGATATCATCGTGAAACCATTCGAGCCCAAGAAAATCGCCGACATCGTCCACGATAGATTGCTGACTCGCACAATCGTCGCCCGTACGCTAAAGGAAAGGGTGGCGGCGATATTGCAGCGTTGCATGAGCGGCATTGTGGACGAGTGGTTGACGCGCGTAAAAAACAACAAGACGCTCAGCGGGATTCCACTAAGTGACAAGGAGCGCACGGGATATCTTCCGAAGCTGATTGAAGATCTAATTGTCCGCCTTAGAGAGCCCGGTGTCCCCGACGAAAAAGGCAATTCGGCTTGTTCCGCCGCCGCAACAGCCCACGGTACGATGCGACGACAGCAAGGCTATACTCCCGGAATGCTGGTGCACGATTCACGAATACTCCAGGTAACTCTCTTCGGGACGTTGCAGAGAAATCTGAGCGCTCTGGATTTTAGTTTGCTGTTGCCTGATGTCATGACTATCGCGGATGAAGTGGATTCACAGCTGACGCAAGCGATGGATAGCTACATGAATATCGAGGACAAGCCGGTCGCGGCGTAGTTACTGCCACGCTCGCACAAGAACGACGGCGCGACGACTCCCCACACACGTAGACGCTGCATTGCAGCCCGGCCAAAACAATCAGGTGTATCCTTTCTCTTGTGTCGAGCCGCATGTCAGTATTGGTCGAATACACTGACAGACTGTTTTGAATGTCGCCATTGCACTATTGCACTCGTGATCCACTGCTGAGCGGTGACTTTAGTTCCGGAGTGATACCGGTGTGAGAGGGTACACTTGAAGCTATGAGACATTACACGGTCAAAATGATGAACACTTTCAGCACATTCAAGTGTCTACTCTGTAAATACTCCGTTACCACACGGGAGTTCAGCAGCCAGAACGGCAACTGCCGCACCCAGGCGGCCAGGACAATGAATGAGCACGCCACAGCCGCACACGGCGGTGCCAAGGCGTTGTCACCGCATGACACGCAGGTGTGGCACGCGCACTAAGCGTATTGTGGCCGATACAATGTGAGGCAACGTCGCATACCTTTCTAAGGCACTGCACATCTCTCATCTTACCGTCGCCCGCAAGGTGCTTGCGCAGATGTGGCGTGGGAGTCAGGGTACAAAACACAAACAAGAAGGCATTCAATAAGAAGACCGACGGTAAGAGTTTGCCCTGCCTTCCCCAATTGTAGCCGCCTTTGGTGAGTGCTACGCCTTGTGCAACCAGCACGGAAGGTGAGGGGGCGACTTAGCAGCAGAGTGCTGTGAAAAGTGATCCCGCATTGGAACCCAAGCTCGTGGAAGGCGGAAGATGCGCTAACACAGGTTCGATAAAAGATAGAAGAGGCTTCTGTCCAGGAGAAGTAGCAGTGACGCCCACTATTTAGCGGTTTACCGTCTCTCGCAAGATTAAGAGGGGTCTCTCCACACTTTACGTCAACGCCTCGAATGCAATCGGGCCTCGTGCGGGCAGTGGCTAAAGTCGACCGGCGGCGTAGAAGATGCTTTACAAGCCCTTCGATGTGCTGCCCGATACTATCCCTGCCACACATGTTGTCCGCAGCAACACGGGACGGTGTCGGTAGGGTGTTGCTTGGTTAGTTGCTTCTTGCAGATGGGGCACGGTTTAGACATCACGTAGGTCAAAGTCTTGCTCCTCGGTCGGTTGTTTACCGGCCATAATCAGGCTTACAACAACCATTTTTTGTCGACCTCTGTTTGATTTGGAGATTGTTTCCGCCGCTCTTTGGTCCGCACGGGCCCGGGTTATTCACGGCAGCGGTCCTGTCGCCGCCTGTTGCGCGGGTTCATGGCGCTTGCGTCAATTGTCCCTGGACGCGACCAACGAATGCGTAATCGCATGTACACCAAGCATGACGCGATTCGGTACCCCAACCTTTCGCATAAGTTTGGCTACGTGTGCTTTTACGGTGCGTTCTTCGATTCCAAGAGGAGCAGCAATCTCCTTGTTAGAGCAACCCGATACCAACATCGCGAGTACCTCCGTTTCCCGGTTCGTGAACGGTCGCCGAGCTAGAGAACGACCGGGCTCGGACGAAATGTACGCCTGCTCCACAAGGGCGGCGAGAACCCGCCTAGGAGCCCAAACCGATCCAGCCTGCACAATTCGAATTGCCTGCGCAAATTCGGTGACCGATATTGTCTCGTCGATACAACCCTTCGCGCCCGCCGCGATGACTTTCTGGATTGCAGCATCATCCATGTTGCATCCCGTCACGATGACGTCCAGGCTGGGACAGAGCCTCTTCAGAGTAGTCAGCGCCTCAAGGACACTCCTGCCGGGAGGGCTGCCTAGCAAGCCGACGCGCACATCCTGATGCGTGGCTATTTCGGTCAGAGGCACGGATTGCAGCTCGAAATCGGATTCTGAACTCAATAGCGCGCAGAATCCCAAAAACCGCAGGGGATCGCAGTCGATTACCGCGACGCGGACGGCTGGTTTCTCGGTCTGAGTGGTCTTCATGGATTGTCCTATGATTTCTCGCATCTGTTGCGAGATTGCGCCTAGTGCTGTAAGCCTTCTACTATCTAAATGCAATCGTGATGCCACAGACAATGGCTGAAATACCGCTGTGTTTTGAATGAGATGAGTCGCGCACCGTCCGGTGCGTTGTCAATAAGTCCGCAGAGATGTCCGGAAACCAGACGCAACCGACGCAACGTGCACGGCCTCGCTCAGGAGACGCAGAATTTCCATAATCTGCGTACAACCACGCCGCGGCCGCAGTCGTCGACGATAAAGACGCTCAAACTACTTATGAACTCGAGCGAGCGCGCCTTCGACACTCCAGCGGCGACAAAGTTCTTCAATCCATCGAGAAGCGTACGCGGCTCGGACCCTGCGTGAGGCCTGGTCGTCGATTCTTGTTCTGCTCTTCGGTTTAGTTATTGTCGATATATCGGCAAGGCTGCCGATGGATCGGAGCCGTCCTTCCAACGCAACGCTCTCTTTGCTTGGTTCGAGTGACTCCCTCGTTGTCAATTGATGGCCCGGCGCCTGTTTGAAGGAAGCAAAACGCCCAGTGAAAAACAGCCCGAAATCCTAGATTGGGACTGCCGGAAGTGCTGTCGTCGAGAATCGAGGGGCTGCGGCCATTTTCCAAGGGCGGACCCGGGAGAGCTGCAACAAACTGAGGAGCGAAGAACAGGACTCGACCTCGAAGCTGATTGTGGAACTTGGAGGCAGAGGATGAAAGTTGCTCAGAGGCGGGCCGGGAACAAACGACGGAAACTGATCGGGCGCAGACGAGCCATCGCATGCCGCCTGAAGCAGATCGACGCCGCACTGCGGAATCAGGACACTTCGGAAAACGGCAACGGGGCAGCCTGATTGCTGATGTTCTTGGCCTCCCGCTGCGCCGCCATTTGTTTCTTGCAGCCATGCAAGTACAGTTGTTTCGCCTCCCTAATTTCCACAATTTCATCCCGCAACTTCGCCGTGAGCTCCACCGGAGTCTTCATGACAATATGCTGATAAAGAACGTCGGGTGGGATGGCACGATAATCGTATCTCTAAGGTTGCACACCTAATGCTCAGAACCAAAGACAAGAGAAGGACTACAGTGAAGGTATGCTCATCTTTATCAACCTACCTAGGTTGGAAGTTGCCCTTCATGAAAAATAAGAAGAAGATTCTCGTCGTTGAGGATGATCCCGATATACGTCTCGGCTATCAGGTCCTTCTCACGGCCCACCATTACGATACCTTGTTCGCCTACGATGCATTCTCGACGGTAACAGAAGCTGGTACACACAAGCCCGCTCTAATTATTCTGGACCTCGGTCTGCCCGCCGTGCCAAGATCTGAGCACACAATGCTGCAACCTGAGTCCAGCGGCGGTTTCCTCGTTATGGAGAGATTGGCAGCGGACACAAACCTCGCTCTGATCCCTGTCATCGTCGTGTCCGGCCTCGATCCTCACGCAAACAGGGGACGCGCCATACGCGCAGGGGCCATGGCTTTTGTGCAAAAGCCATGGAATCAGGATAAGCTCCTGGCGATCATTGGCCAACTAGTCGGTTCACCAGAGCTACCTATCTCTCAACCGAAGTAAACTCGTTCGTCGGCGTTGATCGTTTCCCCAAAAACGGGAGAAACAATATGGACACGTGGTTGCCAAAATCAGTGCTGTGTCTCAAAGAGTACACGCCGCGTCTGTTCATGGCCGACCTCGTTGCAGGCATTACGGTTGGGCTCGTGGCACTTCCTTTGGCGATGGCCTTCGCCATCGCTTCGGGGATGCCACCACAGGCGGGTTTGTACTGTGCAATCGTGGCAGGCTTTGTTATTTCTGCTCTCGGAGGGTCTTCAACTCAGATAGGCGGTCCAACTGGCGCCTTCGTGGTGGTGGTATTCGGAATTGTCGCGAAATTCGGTATCGATGGCCTGTTCATGTGCACCCTGTTGGCTGGAATCATCCTGCTGATCTTGGGCGCAACCGGTCTGGGTACTGCGGTTAAGTTCATACCCCGCCCTGTGGTCGTGGGTTTCACGAATGGGATCGCCGTCATTATTGCCAGCACGCAAATCAAGGATTTCTTTGGCCTCAAGATTGACAAGGTGCCGGGCGACTTCGCATCGCGCATTCTTACTCTTGCACATAACTCTTCATCGTTTTCTCTGACTGAGACAACGTTGGCAGTTAGCGCGCTCATAGTGATTATTCTTTTTATGAGGTTTGTGAAGAGAGTTCCTGGCTACATCGTCGCTCTGTGCCTCGGCACGGTTGCGGTTGTTGTTTTCAAACTCCCTGTCGCAACGATTGGAACTCGGTTCGGTGGCATTCCATCAGGATTCCCCACCCTCAAGATTCCTCAGTTTCGCTTAGACCTGCTCCGTCCGCTGATCTCCCCAGCCATCACAATTGCGATGCTGGGGGCAATCGAATCCTTGATGTCCGCTGTGGTCTCGGATCGCATGAGCGGAGATAAACACAACTCGAACGTCGAACTCGTGGCCCAGGGGATTGCGAATATTCTGTCGCCTTTATTCGGCGGACTTCCAGCCACGGGCGCCATCGCTCGGACGGCGACCAACATTCGCTCCGGTGCTAAGACTCCGGTGGCCGGGATTATCCATTCGCTTACCCTTTTGGCAATTGTCGTATTTGCTGCTCCCGTTGCCCGATTTATTCCGCTGTCTGTACTAGCGGCCATCCTGTTGGTGGTCTCTTATAACATGGGCGAATGGCATGAGATTCCAGAACTCTTGAAACTGTCCCGGTTCGAGATTGGCACGTGGCTGGTGACCTTTCTGCTCACCGTTTTTGCCGATCTCACCGTCGCTGTAGAAGCGGGCATGATTCTGGCTGCGCTTGTGTTTATACGCAAGGTTACGCAAACCACTACCGTGTCGGAGGTGACGGCGGCGTATATTCGTGAAGGTCATGTTCACATCCTGCAGCACAAGGAAATCCCACTCTACGTTAGCATCTTCAGAGTCCATGGCCCGTTCCTCTTCGGCTCAACGGACAAGCTCGATGCGATTGTCTCTCGTCTGCCGGATTTGCCTCCGATCATTATTCTCAGGCTCCGAAACATGACCGCAATCGATTCCACCGGACTTCAGGCGTTGGAGAAGCTTGCAGAGCGTGTCCATGCATCCGGTAGACGGCTCATTCTTTGCGGAGCCAGAGAACAGCCCGCCATGCGACTGCGGGAGGCTGATTTCCACAATTATCTCGGGTCGGGGAATATCTGTCGCAGTGTCGCCGAAGCTCTGGATAGGGCCAAACTCATCCGCTTGGACATTTCAAAGGAACCCTAGTACCAGATCGATTGAATTAGAAGTTCGGAAGAAAGAAATGCAAGCGACCCCTGAGTCCGCGCGGTGCTTGCGGGGCCGAAGGTTCGTCACTCCCTGATCATGTCCGTGCCACTCAGTCTGGGTATGAGCAGATCGAGCGGCACGATTCTGAGTGGTAGCCGCAGGAAACTTTCGAAGCCACGTTCTGGATCCTCTGCTGTCATCGTTCCATTCCCTCGTCTCGGAGTGCCTCGGCACGAAATGCCATGGATTGGTTCAATAAGCGCTGGCGCACATAAAGCTCAGCCCAGCGTCTGAATGGCAGACACCATTCCAGCCTGGAGCATGTTCCGTTCGGACGAGAAGGCGACTTAAGTTCCGCCAACTTCAGAGCGGTCAATGGGTTGCAGCCTCTCGATAGTGTTTGGTCGTCAACATGCTGTTCTCCCGAAGGATATGATGAAAGAACAAGTTGGATCCGACCCTTCCTTCCCCAGCGACGTGCAGGCACGGGGTGTCCTGAATCAGATTCTGGATAGCTTCGCCATCGAGACAGAGGTCTGTGGCGAACTTGACTCGGCCCTTGATGCGGTGACCCATCGCAGGCTTAATGCCGTAATTGTGGACTGGAATGGTGTGCGCGATCCGATCCGCGTTGTATGTGCCGCATGTAAGTCATCTCCCAACAGCAGTTCGACAATTGCGGCCATGGCCGAAAAGGCTTCCGAAGCTTATGCCTTGCTGGCCCGGGCTAATTTCATGATCCACAAGCCGACGGACCTTGACCACGCGCGACGGTGTAGGCGAGCCGCTTACGCCACGATGCTGCAAAACCGCCGGCGTTCCGAGATTCTCGACTTCACTGCCCTAAAAAAGAACCGTGCTGGTTATGTGAGACCGAAGAGGGAGAGTCTGAAATGAAGATCCTGTTGATCGAAGATAGTCGGTTCTTGCGCGCAGCGATTGAGAGATTGCTGGTCAAGGCGGGACACGAAGTGATCGGCATAGCGGATGGCAGGGAAGCATTACCGGCCGCCCGAAGTAGCCTCCCAGCGCTCATCCTTCTGGACATGATGTTGCCAGGGTTAGATGGCACTTGTGTGCTTAAGGAACTCAAACAAGACGGCTCAACGTCGCACATTCCGATAATCGTGCTGACTGGACTCTCTCAAAAGAATGAGGCGAAGTTGAGACAGGCTGGTGCCGCAGGCTACATTGAAAAATCATCACTCGACCTGGAGAAGAACCCCGACGGTCTGGTCCAAGCGATAGCGAGCGTCCTCGGCACACAGGGCAAAGTCCAATATACTCTGGCCCGCTGAGATAACTGGTAGTTCCGCCAGGGCCGACACATATTAAGGGCGGCACAAGGCCACTAATCGGCACGGATCGCTTTTGCCCGGAATTGCGATACGCTGGTCATCGGCGTCACCATTCGCCTCGCTAGAATCCGATCTTAAGACAACATTCTCGAATCAGGACACCACGCGAGGAATGGACCGCTAGAGGCAGTTAACGGAGAGCCTATTAACTTCTGCCCTTGCTTGACCCTGCAAAAACATCTTGCCTTTGGCAGCACTCTTGCAAGCAGCATTCATGAAAAACTCCTGATTCGAGCGCGAGGAATTCGCTAATGCGACTAATGAAGGCTACATGTGCTGTGCTGCCACTCATCTTTACAGTCTTGACGAGCCATGCCCAGGAACGGCCTGCGCCGACATCCTCCCGCTCGGCGACATCTGAAGGCGACAACATGAGGTCGAACTATGGTAAGGCGCCACTCATGTTTGAGGAGAACCAAGGCCAGACGAACTCCCAGGTTAGGTTCCTCTCACACCGCAGCGGATACTCCCTCTTCCTCACAGCGGGCGGCATGGTTCTCGCCTTGCGACCTTCCGAAACAAACTCGCTGACAGATGCCTCTACTGCGCCGGTCCCCAGTCGGAACGCTTCGAGAGTCTCTCCAATTCGTCAGTTAGAGAAAGCCTTCAGGGAAAGGAAATCGACGGTTCTTACCATCGATCTTGTAGGCGCCACGGCCGCTCCCGCGATCATAGGCGAAGAAGCACTGAGCACAAAGGTCAATTATTTTATTGGACGTGACCCAAGCAAGTGGCGCCGAAACGTCCCAACCTATAGCAAGATCCGGTATCGGAGCGTGTATCCCGGAATTGACCTCGTTTATTACGGCAATAACCAGAGGCTGGAGTACGATTTTGATCTCGCTCCTGGTGCGGATGCAACCCAAATCCAATTCGACGTGAAAGGCTCCGATGCACTGAACGTCGACTCAGCTGGCAACCTAGTGCTGACCAAGGGCTCCAGTGAGCTCCGGTTTCAAGCACCCATCGTTTATCAAGAGCACAATGGAAAACGTGCGCCGGTAGCAGGCGCATATGTCTTGCGCGATGGCACGCATGTCGGCTTCGAGGTGGGTAACCACGACGTTACGCAGCCCTTGGTGATTGACCCGGTTTTGGTCTACTCATCCTTCCTGGGCGGAAGGAATGAAGACTTCAGCAATGGTGTTGCGGTGGATTCCACGGGCGACGCATATGTAGTCGGCATCACGGATTCTCCTGATTTTCCATTAGCCAGCATCACCTCTACGCAATTCCGGATGCTTCTTACGAAATTTGACCCTACCGGCTCAACTCTGCTTTTCGCGGATTATTTCGGTGGCACCAGCGGAGGCGATGAAGCATACGCAATAGCGCTTGATTCCTCGGGCAGTGTCTACGTCACTGGGTGTGCGACTTCCTCAGATTTTCCCGTCGTGAACCCCTACCAGTCCACTTTGTCCGGAAGCCAGGACGCTTTCCTGGTGAAGTTCTCGGCAGACGGTTCCTCAATCGTTTACTCCACCTATCTGGGAGGATCGAATTTGACTTATATCGGTGGGTCGACGACGCAGAGTGGAAATTCTGTCTCGGTAGATCCGGCGGGAGAGGCGGTCATCGCTGGAGTCACCATGGCGACCGACTTCCCGACTGTAAATGCCTACCAGTCTTCGGTGTCGACCGACCAATTTGGCGATTGGGGAGAGTATGGTTTTGTCACCAAGTTCGCTGCAGACGGCGCTTCTCTCGTGTATTCCACTTATCTGAGCGGCAGCACACTCGATACCACGCCCCCCTGCGTTGGTTGCTTCCCCGATTCCGAAATCCTGGGTGTCGTCACGGATGCTTCAGGTAATGCTTACGTTACCGGGTATACGACAGCGACCGATTTCCCGGTGACGTCCGGAGCATTCACGACTACCTACCCAGGCTCTTACAGTGACGTCGGATTTGTCTCGAAGTTCACTGGTTCCGGTGCCCTTGCATACTCCACCTACCTTTCAGGAGTTGTTTCCGGCATCCTAGATGCGATTGCCGTCGATGCAAGTGGTTCGGCGTATGTCACAGGATCCGACAGTGCGGGCGATAATTTTCCGATCGTCACGACAAGCATCTGTGATCCCTCCATATCGGCCTGCAACGGCGCCATTATTGCGAAGCTTGACCCTACGGGCTCAAATTTGATCTATTCCACATTTCTCGGTACTTCCAACAACATGGCTGGTCAAGCGATTCAGGTCGACTCCAGCGGCGATGCCTTCATTGTGGGCAGCGACGTTCAATTCGATTTGTCAAACCCGATTGAACAATTTGCGGGGGGGGGCGGCAATCTCGTCATCGCCGAAATCGATCCCAGCGCAAGCACCCTGTTGATGGCGACTTTCCTAGGAGGGCAAACATGGGAGGCCGCCTCCGGCTTGGCTCTCGACAGTAACGGGGCAATTTACGTGACTGGCGAGACGCAGTCTCTCGACTTTCCCGTGACCCAATCTGCTTTCCAGACTATGTTTGGCGGACAGACGGACACCTTCATCACGAAAATTGACCCAACTACAAATGCACCCGCAGTTACCATGGGACCATTTTCTCTGCAGTTCGCTTCGCAGGACATCGGCAGCATGAGCGCGTCGCAAACCAGTGTCTTGCGCAATATGGGCTCAGCAGCGCTCGCCATCAGCAGCAAGACCGTAGGTCCTGATTTCGCCGAGACCGACGATTGCGGCCTGAATGTACCAGCCGCATCGCTCTGCACTTTCACGGTTACTTTTACTCCCACGGCATCGGGCAGTCTAATGGAAGCTCTCACCATCACTGACAATGCGCAAGGCAGCCCTCATGTCGTTGGCTTGACGGGAACGGGTGCCGGCACCCCCCCTAGTTTCAAGGCCAGCCCCTCCAAATTGAGCTTCCCGGCTTCCCCCGTGGGCACCACGACTGCTGCACAGAACGTCACAGTTACGAACACGAGCGATGCGCGCCTGAGTATCAGAAGAGTGCAAGCGACTGGCGATTTCTCTGTTGGCAGCAACGAATGTCGCTTAGTTGCACCAGGTGGAACCTGTTCCGTGCAAGTACGCTTCACTCCCATAACCGCCGGTATTCGAACTGGTAGGCTCCGGTTGCTTGACCGTGTTGGCCGCAGCAAGCAAATGGTTGCGCTCACTGGACTAGGAATCGATGCCGTGGCCTCCACTAGCACCGTGCTACCGTGACAGATCGAGGAAGTGCTACCTACAAATGTACTTGCTGCTCACCTGGTACGCGATACATGGCGCCAACTTCCATGAGAATCTTCCTGTTGTTTCTTCTGTTCGCCGCCATCAAGCCCGCGTGGCCACAATCGCAGACTCTCGTGACCGTGCACGAGGGCGAAACCATAACCTTGCCGGAGAACCCTCAGCCCCAGCCGGAGAAGGCCACGTTCTGGAGCTTTCGCAGGTTCGACGTGCTAGTGCCGCTGCGCACCAATCGCGAAGCTTTCCACGACAAGACCTGGCGCGCCACCCAGTCGGTATGGCTGGGCGCCATCATCTACGATAGCGAGTTAACGCACCAGGGGCTGGCGCACCACAACTGCGTCGAAGGCAACCGGGATCTGTCGCATCATCCCAGCCGGGCCGCCATCTACCTCAGCGATCTTCCCGCATATAGCGTGGGCACCGCCTTCAACTACCTGGCTTTGCGTTTCGTCGGCAAGCCACTGATCTTCGAGTTCGCCGGCATTAACACAGTCCAGCATCTCATTGGCGGCTCGCAATGGCTGGAGCGCTGCTGGTAGGAAAACTTGCGGACGGTTTGCGGTGAATACAGCTGCGGATAGCTCTCCTGTGTCAGCTTTTCGATCCGTTCGTTTGTATTCGCGGATGCGCTCACGCGTTGCCATCGCAAAATCGCAATGGCACTCTACTGAGGCCAAGCAGGAGACTCTTACAGCTTAAATAGCGATCGCAAAGAATCGTCATCAATATGGCTCTCAGGTGCTAGCCAATGAACAAACTCTCTGGCGCTGATGTGCGTCGGCTTTTGAACTTCCTTTTTATCAAGGCCAGACTCAAGGTCCGCTTGTTTGCCCGTGTTGGTAACCACCGTCCATGTCTTCGTCCTCATCGTCTTTACCTCGCTTGATGGCGGCAGAGTGACCACGCTGCTGCTTGCGTCCGGATGACATTCACATACGTATCCATCGAGTGTCTTAAGTGCCTCTGCACTCGATCGGTGATGGTCACGACATCCCGCAACGCAGGCCGAAAATCCAAGGGGTTCAGATTCCTCCGCAAAGATCCCGAAGCGGGTTATCTGAAATTCGCGTCATGCAGCGGCATCCGAGGAGGGACAGTCCAACGTTAGCGCTGCTTCAGTTTGAGGTCTGAGCGGTATTGCTCACCGCGAAGAAATCGGGCTATATGTGGCACTATTTGTAGGCGAACCCGTTGTAGGCGAACCCCGTCGGCCGTTATGCAAGCCAGCAGTTACTTCGATTAGCTTCAGCCGAACATTGGACTGGAAGGAGCCGAGGATGCTCGTTTGTGGTGGTTTGAGGCTCTGAGCTATTTGAGGTGGAGCAAGTGCCGGTAGGCGCCGACGGGACCAGCCGTCCAATTCTCTGATAGTGTTCTATTCTCCAGATACCTTAGGGTTCTCGATCCGTCCTGTTTTGGCCGGCTCAGTGGAGCGGGTATCCATCGTCGCCTGGCATGCAGCCTTCCACTCTAACCACCTTCATCCCGGGCTTGATGTCCTGCGCATCGACCAAAGCAATAGCGCCAGGATAGGCAACTACGGCTTCTCTTTGCATGCCATTCGAGGGGAGAGCGATGGGCTCGGCCTGAGCTTCTCCGCGAAGTACTTGAGTAGTCCAATACCGCTTGTACTCACTTTCCGTCATACCCAGAAGCTTCAACAGCATTACTCGTTCATGTGTTCCGGGGGCTCGCACAAACAGCCTGATCGGAAGGCCGGCGGGCCAGGACCGTTTTTCTCCGGCAAAGATCTTGCGCAGGTCCGTGCGGCTCAATTTGGTTGCGGGATTATCGCTGTTGATGACAACAGCCACGTCTCCCGTCTGGGCTACGGCGGTAGAGATGCAGACCGGAATCGCAAGCCAGATCAGAAGCGGCAGTAGATGTGCTTTTCCTCGCATATGTGGATACCTAGCTCAAAAAGCAAATGCAAATTGCAACTGCAGGCCGTTCAAGTCCGGCTCGCCGCGGCGGACGGTGTGGTCCAACTGCGCTTTAAAGGCGATGTAGTCGTTGAAGTCGTAGCGAGCGCCGAAAGAAGGCCCGTAGCGCAGACCAACATCGTTGTAGATCAGGTTGTTGGGGCTCGCGTTCACATACTGATAACGGAAGAACGGCCGCACTGGCCCGAGTTGCTTGGAGAACTGCGAATAGAACGCGGGTGTGTTGAAGACGGACGAACCACCAATCAGGGAGTGCCGGATCAGAAACCCCTCATTCAGGAATTCAAGGCCGTGAGCGAGGTAGACAACGTAAGCGTTAACAATCGTTTGATCGTACCTGGCAGACTGTCCCGGGCTATCCGGAGGCGAAGGAACCTGAGCACCGGTGAGCCCGTTCAGAAGGTCATTGCTGATCTGGTCGTGGTAGTAGGAGGTTCCGATTTGCAGTCCCCGCAATGCATTGGGCCTAGCGAAAAGTCCGACGTTGGTTTGATTGCCGTTATTTTCATCGGTCGACAAACCGTCGCCGTTGAGGTCAGGGCGGATGGTGTCACCGGACCCATACTCCGCGACATAGTTCAGGTTCAGCCCCCCGGATGGAATCTCGCCGGTCACGGAAGCACCGATCGCCTGCGTGGGAAGTAACCCGCCATTGGTGGCAAATTCCATCACTAGCGGCCGATCCGCAGTAGTTTGCAGCCATGCGGCGCTGCGAAATGCCCAGTTGTAATACCCGATATCAGTTTGGTAACGGCCGAAGGACATCTTCAAGTGGTCATTGTAGTCGTACTTCAGCAACATGCGTCGCAGGTCGACTTTGTAGCTCTGGGCGTCGCCCTCTTCGAAGACAATTTCGGAAAGCACACTTACTTTAGCGGTGAGTCTTGAAGTGAGGAACAGGCCAAAATCGCCGGTGTAGAAGTTCCCCGACGAACCGGGAACGAACCCATAGGTTCCCAGCTCCGGCGTTCTCTGGTTCAGGACCTTGTAATCCATCTCTCCGAACCCTCGCCATTGGACTCCACGAAGTTCGTGGAATTCCTGTGCGACAACTGGAGTTGAGGCCGTAGGAACTGACGCGGCCTGATCCACAGGTTCTGCTTGCGGAGTGGGCGGATTCGACGGTTTATCAGGGGCGTCCGAGGCGTCCACGTGGTTATGCTGAGACTCCAGAACCTTGACCCTTTCCTGAAGCTCCTTTACCTGCTGAACCAGCTGGCGAATCGTATCGGGATCAGAGGGACTGGCGTCCTGCGGATAGGAGAGGCCGGTGAACAGAAACAATACCGCGGCGGTCCATGAGATATAACGCATGATCAGTCTTTCTCGATTCAAAACGGCGGAAGCGCATTGCGAGTTCGGGCAAACGCCATGAGGTGGAACGTCCGGCGAAGCCTTGCTGCTCCAGATGGAATAGCACTCCGTATTCCGAAGAGTCACACCTGCGGTAGCTCGAAGCAATTCGGACCGGAGCTGCTGCAAGGGCTCGGGTTATCGGCCATCAGTCACAGAGGTCGAGCGACGCTTCGGGACCACTTCCACATTGGAGGCCGTCGTACTTTCGGACACTATTCTGTCAATTAAACAGGAGCCGTTCATCACCGCAGGCGCCGTCGAGAACCGGTGATGCTCGTCCCCTAGCTATTGAAAAAATCCATTCTCCTCAAAACGACTGATTTCATGTGAGCCTCATGCCTCATTGACATCCTATGAATGAACGCGAGATGGAGGAACTTCCCGTCCGTTCAGGGCAAGGGAACGAAGCGAACCGTCCGCGAATCGGACAGCAATCCAAGAAGAGTGACAGTCTCAGAGTATGGAGAAGTAGAACCCGGGCCCCACCCGGCGTGATCTGGCTCATCCTAAAAGAGATAGAGGTCCTCACTCTTGGCCCACCAAGTGTGAGAATGGCTTCCGGAGTGCCTGTGACATACCGGTAGCCTTCACCTAAAGATTCAGCAAAAAAGGCAGCCCTCACCGTCTTGCCGGGGGCGGCCTGAGACAGTAAGCCCCCTTAGATACTAGAAAGGATCACAGAGTGGAAACCGCGGCGAAGAGAGCCCCGACGCCGGTCGTGTCTGCGTCCAAGCCCATGCCTACGCCAGCCCTATTGCTGGCCATGCTTGCCGTCTCCAGCAAGGTGAGCGACCTGATCCTGTCGCCAGGCAGCTATCCCATGGTGGAACTCTCCGGCAAATTGACTCCGGTCAAAATCTCTGGAATGGCGCCGTTGACTCCGGAGGACACCCGCCGCATTGCTTACGAGCTCATCGGGGGCAACAAGCAGGCAACTGACTCACTGCAGAACCTGGGATCGTGCGACATCTCGTATCGTGTGCCGGGATTGTGCCGGTTTAGGGTAAACATATTTCAACAGCGCGCCAGCCATGCCATTGTAATGCGAGTGATACCCCAGGTCATTCCCACTCTTGCCGACCTGAACCTGCCTCCGCAGCTCGCCAAAATCGCCGACCTCCAGAACGGAATCGTTCTGGTCACTGGACCCACGGGATCGGGGAAATCCTCCACGTTAGCGGCGGTCCTGGATCGCATCAATGAGAGCCACGCTTATCACATTTTGACGATTGAGGACCCCATCGAGTTCATGCATCGGCACAAGCGCTCGATCGTTCACCAACGGGAACTTCACAGTGACACTCCCAGCTTTGCACTTGCTCTGCGGGCCGCATTGCGACAAGCTCCGAAAGTCATTCTCGTAGGCGAAATGCGGGACAAAGAGACCATCGAAATCGCCCTGGAGGCGGCCGAAACGGGCCATCTGGTTCTTTCTACTCTCCATACAATTGATGCATCGAAAACAGTGGAGCGAATCATTGGGGCTTTTCCGATGGGGGAACAGCACACCATTCGCAACCGATTGGCGAAGAGCTTCCGGGCCATCATTTCCCAGCGTCTAATACCGCGGAAGGACGGAATTGGACGAGTGGCGATCGTGGAAATTCTGCAATCAACGCTTCGAACACGCGAGTATATTGAAAAGGGCGAGCAGGATGGCAAGACGCTTCTAGAAGCGATGACAGATGGGGACACCGAAGGGATGCAGTACTTCGATGGCGAGATCGAAAAACTCGTTCGGGCCGGTGTCGTGGACGTCAGTACTGGACTCGCTTATGCTACGAATCCTGGGAACCTGCGGCTCGTGCTGACAGACATGGGTAGCGCTCCAACGGAAACGTAGCGCCTCCAAATAATTGCATTTCTGGACATAAGTGTTGGCAAAGCTACGTGGGTTGCTGGCGTAATCTCTCGTCTCTAACAATCTCGACGGTAGCAAGCAGTGTTTTGAGCGTGCCTATCCTTGGCACTCGGAATAGCTAGAAAGGTCCGGTGCTTGCCTGCTTGCTCTGGATGTCACGAACGTCACGTATGCCTTGTTGCAACGTTCTAATGTCTTCCTCAAGAGCGTGTGATAAATGTTTGAGTCCGTCCAACATCTCGATGGTGCTCTTATCAATGGTATTGCTCTTGCCCTTCTCAAAGTGATTTCTTGCTTCGCTATAGCTCATTTTAGATTATCCACTGAATTCATCTATCGAAGTCTTTTCTTCGATTCTTCCTCTTGCTGTCCCTTTTCGTTCCCTGCAGTGTCGGTTGTTCAGAGCAGGTCATACTAGTTCGAATGTGGCACTCAGAGTTGCGTATTGAATACAATTATGGGCACAGCTCCTGGCGCCCTTCTATTCAGTCCTTCACCAGCCACGCCAATGCTTCCTCACGGGTCTCAAAGACGGGAAATGCGCGGCGGGAGAAGTCACCCAGATTCTCAGACAACCCCTGACAAGAGCTCTTTGTTCCCACCCATGCCGATTTCTTGACATAGGGCTTATCGAAGACAGCGGTTTCCTTCATGATCCAAATAGCTTCCTGGTCAATGGATGCTCCGCTGAAATCGGAAAGTATCAAGACGGAACCACGCGGACGGGCCGTCACAAATTCGGGAACCGCTCGGAAAATCCTTTCGACCTCAGCAGCCGAACAGTGGAATAGGTTTATTAGAAGAATCTGCTTACCCTGATGTGTGATAAACCGAATATGGTCGGTCAGATATTGAACTTGACTTGTAGCAGTGTGCTGCTTGGCACGGGACGCCTCATTGACTGTTGTGTGTGGTATCACTAGGTACATGCTATTCCAACAAGCGATGCCCGCGGACGCACCGTAGGTCAATGACCTTTCACCGGGCGAGCTTTGTCAACGTCAGTACGCGTGGTAGGGTCCCATTAGAACACTACTACGCGTTCCGATGGGTGCACCGCTGCGCTCAATGGTCGCAATCAAATCCTCACTTCGTCTTCGGATTGTCGTTCCCATAACTTCGACGTTCGTCGCGATCTGGCCCTGAAGTTATCGACCCGCTATCTGTAGCTCTTCCGATGGAGCTTGCTCTACGCTCGTGTCTCCAACCTGCAGTGCCTCAGACACAGCCTGCTGGTTTGTCCGGATTCGTTCGATAAGAGAGCCCCCATCATCCCCGAGTGCTACGACCCTCTCAGCTGCTGCAAGGGCGCGACCGTACAGGGCATACGCCACCAGGTAGTTCTGGCTCTCGCGATGGAGGTTGGCGAGGGAGCACAAATTTTCCGCTAACGCCAGCCACTGTTGCTGACGAAGTCGCTCTAGCCCGTTCGAGTTGTTCCTCGGATGCGCAGCTTCGCGATGTTCTTCGATCCGGCTGATTTGCTTGCGCAACCAGCCGGCAAGGGCCTCTTCCACTTTCAGCAATTCCAGCTGTGTGCCACGGCGGTAGAAATAGTCGATCGTCTCACCCTTGTCAGTGAGTGGAATAGAACGGCACGGTGAGACCTGGCCCCTATAAGCGCCGATTTCGACCGTCGAAGCGGCTTGATTGAGTGACCGAAACGGAATCTTACTAAACGTCACATGTCCACCTCCGCACCGCCTTAATGCGGCTGCCTTTCGCGCAAAACTAACCGCACCCAATCAAGAAGTCCAACGGTATTGTTGCGATCAGTTGTCCTGGAGAAGGATGACTACGAAGATTAGAGCGACCTTATGGAAGGAGTTGTTGTCGAGGTGCGCGTGAGAGCACCTTGTAAACGATTCGCAATTAAGGACAACGGCATCTGCGATCGCTCTGCACGTGGTTTTGACGGCCAGAATGCAAAGCTTCACAGCTTTTTTTCCCTGAGAACAATGCGGGTGGTGACAGGCATGAGCACTAACTTAAGCACTTAAGCAGAGTTCCTTGTGGGTTGCGGACCAACGAGTGGTGAGCCGATTCCAGGGTTGTGAGTGCTATCGCGATTTTTCGCTAACTGCGATCCTCGGTGCAAGCATTTTGCGCTATCTCGCATCGCGCGTCGAGGACGGTGTGATCATTTCTCATTCGTCCAGATGATTAGCTCGATGCCGTGCTTCTTGAGGTAGTTGTTGGCTTCGCGGAAATGATGACACTTTTGAAAGAATTTTACCGACCGTGGCGACGGATGCGACGCTTCAAGGACCAAATGCCGTGGCTGATTTAGGATATGCTGCTTGAACGATTTGGCGTGATTGCCCCACAGCATGAACACAAGATGCTCGCGCTCAGCGGACAACTTTTCCAAGGTCGGAATGGTCACTGCTTTTTTCCACCCGATCTTGGCGTGGCTGTTGAAGTCACCATCCTCCACCGTCAGAGCGGTGTTCAGCAAGAACACTCCCTGCCTGGCCCACGACTCCAAGGTTCGTTTCGGATTCGGCCCGTTCGGGTAGTCGCGCCGCACCTCGTCAAAGATGTTCTTGAGTGAACGTGGCACTTCTGTCGATTTCGACACGGCAAAGGCTCGGCCTATAGCCTGACCCTTAGAGGCGTACGGGTCCTGGCCGAGAACGACTACGCGAACCTTCTCGAAGGGGCAGTCCTTGAAAGCGCGAAATACGTTCTTCTGGATCGGGTAGATGTCGCCTTTCTTTCGGAGAGCATCTACCCGTTCCGATGCTTCGCGGCACTGAGGGCTTTCGAGTATAGACTCCCAACTGTTGCTGCGCTTCATCCAAAACCTCCCTCCAACGATAACTGGCGAAAGCAGGCGATTATACTCATTGATCTTTTGGTGGTCCCCACGGGTTCGGCCTTTTGGGGGTCAATAAATGCAGTCGGGATATCTCGCCAACACACAGATGGGTTAGTTTTGCCGTTCGCAAACTTGCCCGAGAACCCTGAGCAGTGTAATGTTCACGGCATGAAAACAGCATGGACGTTGACGCTGCTCCTTTTGGCGTGCCCGATGTATGCGCAGGACGCGCCCGGCGCGGCCAAAGTTTACAAAGATCAATTTGTTCAATTGCATTAAAGAACTACATCGATTCTGCGTAGAGTCGAAGAACTCATGAGGGGCGACCCCACGGACCGCGCCATCCTCAACTTGGAAGAAGAAACGACTGCACTCCACCAGCTTATCAACGACCTAGGCGAAGACTCGTTTCGATCGAATCTCGACGAACTGAAGAAGGGACACTCTCCCAACAAGACTTTCCTCTTCGTTTCATCCGGCTGGACCGAAATGGGTTTTGTTTTGGTGTGGACACCAAAGATCGGGCCTTTCTGGGATTAGCGAAACGCGGTGAAGACATCACTGGGTCGGTGCAGAAGATACTTTAGGTTCGTCGGGTGAAGCGATCAGACGCAATTCGAAGTTCTTCACGTTCGGGTCCATCGTGGTCACACGCGTGCTCGACCGTCGGGCCATCCGACCTTCCAGTGCGAGAGATGCCGAATGCCACTCTGATCTGCAATAATTTTCTTATGTGCGGACGCTATCGTCTATCGCGGAGGAAACAGATTGTTGAAGAGTATTTCGACAGCGCCCCGATGGAAGATGACTGGAATCCCAGATACAACATAGCCCCTACCCAGAATGTCCCTATCATTCGCCAAAATCCGAAGGAACCTGTCCGGGAAATGTCGCTTGTTCGCTGGGGACTCATACCATCGTGGGCTAGAGACTCGTCTGTTTCGGCAAAGATGATCAATGCAAGATCCGAAACTGCGAGCGTGAAGCCCGCGTTCCGGGAGGCCCTGAAATGTCGGAGGTGCCTGATTCCCGCGGACGCGTTCTACGAGTGGTCGCGACACGAAGCTGCATGTGTGATTGTCCGGCGAGCACCGCTCGACCGGACCTGCCATCCCATTGGCAGTACCCTACGAGGTATGGCGATTCGGTAACGACTCGTCTAGAAGCCCTCGGACAATGTATCCCTCCGTCGCAAGACGGGCATCGAAACCGCGAGGGGACGATATTTCTGCCAGCATCGAGGCGGATCGGGGCTAGGGTGAGTGGTAGGGTCAGCAGATGCGAACCTCTTTAAGTATCGTCAAGAATGAAGGGGTCAAAGATGCTGTTAGGCTCCGAGGTTGCGGCCGGAACGGGTGCTCCATTCTCACCCGTCGTGGGCGAAAAGGCCGTCGGTATAGTAGGAGGGACCTAACCCATTCTGTCACGCATGTGGAACGTGGTAAGCCCGCATTGCTCCCTTCGGGGTAGCCAGGCCGCAAGGTCATGCAACGGTGATGCGGGTAGAGGATGGAGGAGAAAGCGAACGTCCGACTGTAATGGTCGGAATACGGATTGCGATATTATCCGACGCGAAAGCGGGCAGACTTCCTCTTGGTTTCCGATCACGAGAGAACTTGGCAAATCGGCCTAATTTCCGCAGATGACGGCGCAAGCTGGTGCAATCCTAAACACGAGTTCAGCATGGGACGCTGTTGATTGGCGAACCGTCGAGGACAATGTTCGCCGACTCCAGGCGCGTATCGTGAAGGCGGTGCAGCAAAAGAAATGGAACAAGGTGAAAGCCTTGCAACATCTTCTTACGCACTCGGCCAGCGGCAAGTTACTTGCCGTGCGTCGGGTAACAGTGAATGACGGTAGAAAAACGCCCGGAGTGGATGGCGAACTCTGGGACACACCACGCAAGAAGCTTCAAGGTGTGATCTCGCTGACGGCACGGGGTTACCGCCCCATGCCTCTGCGGCGGATTTACATCCCGAAGGCCAATGGGAAGCTCCGACCGTTAGGGATCCCAACGATGCGAGATCGAGCCACGCAAGCCTTGTATCTGCTGGCGCTCGACCTGTCAAACATCGCGCTCGACGGCCTCGAACGCCGGCTCCGGGAAGTTTTCCCGGTACGCGGAAGAGGCTCCGAGCGTGGTCGAGCAGCGCAAGTACATTTGATCCGCTATGCGGACGACTTCGTCATTACCGGCCACTCGGAAGAGTTGCTGAGAATGACGGTCAAGCCGCTGGTCGAATCCTTCTTGGCTGAACGTGGTTTGGTTCTTTCTGCGGAAAAGACCTTGATCACGCATATAGAAAAAGGTTTCGACTTCCTTGGGCAGAACATTCGGCGCTATCCGCATGGCAAGCTATTTATCAAGCCTGCTCGGAAGAGTGTTGTGTCAGCCACTGATGACTAATGTTGCACTTCGCGATGGCTGGGTCCATAAGGCCGAAATTCAACTCCGAGCTATGCTGAAGACAGAATGACTCGAACGCTCGGTCGGTCACTGAAGTATCCATTACCTTGAGTTCCCCATCGGCGACCCATTTCCCCACTTCGACAGTAGTGACACCCAAGAGCTTCGCACCTCGCCCGCACGAGTAGCCTTCGATCTTGTTACACACGGCCGCATCGGTTTCTGCCTGCATCCCCGGTAGGGTCATGGTTGCATGTTTGCCGCAGAATTCAGCCACGGAGATTGCCGAGACCCGCGGATCGCGGACCCTTAAAAAACCAGTACCGATAAAACGCTGCAGCCGGCGATGGCTTACGTGCAAAGTGTGCTGGATTCTTCGCAATGACCAGCCGTCGGTAACTCTCGTGCTTATGGCGCGGCTTTTAAGCCGGAATCGAACTGATCGTTCTGAGCGTTTGAGCTTTTCGGCAATGGCTTTGACCGGCTCGTAACCTGCACGCGCATACAGTTCTTGTTCCTCTTCCTTGGTCCAAGGTCGTCGATCTCCCCTTGTTTTGCCTGCCCGCTCTCCGCCCAGCCAACCCTGACTTCGGGCGAATCTCGACACCACGTGGCCGGCGAGTTCCGGATAAAGCGCCCTTAGCGTCTTGATTGCTTCTGTCTTTTTCCAGCCTCCGCTTCGATAGCCCTCGCGAAGAATTTTGATCCCAGATTCACTCCAATCGACCGGTGTCGAACTGTTGCCGCGCTCCTTCTCGCGAAGGTGTCGCATTCGGTGCCAGACCTGGGCAGGCACTAGCTCCGGGGTGAGCTGCCGTACCCTTTTGACGGCCTCTTGAGTACCTCTCGGACCATATTTCATCCCGACGACGAGGATCTGGTCTATCTCGGGGAACCAACGGAAGGATTGCCACTACAGCGCTACAAGCCTACAACGTCGCAAAGCAACAATACGAACTTGCGCATCAGATGATTCTCGCTCCCCGGATGCTCTATGCGCGATTTGGGAATAGCCCGCGACCCTTTCATGCTCGACGAGCGCCTCAACTGTTGAAATATCGCCGTAACGTTCATTTAGGTCTTTCTGACTCGGCAACGTCTTGGCGTAGCTGCTCGGCTAGCAACGACGCTGCCTTTCTTCTGAGCAAGAGTGCTCACTCTCGAAAGGCTTTCCTGCCGAGCTTTTGAACGATGCGGCAAGGAATGCATTTGCTCCACATCGCGTGTGTCGATACCCGTCGAGGAATTTAGCTACCTCAAGTCCCATTTAGGGAACGAAAAATGAGTCCGAGCACGAAATCCGCTCTCTTGATTCTGAAAAGTGTGCAATATTGACTAGCGTCAATATTTCGCGTTGCTGTATTTTTTCATTTTTCAACGAGATCAATGGCGGCTGCCGATCACAACTCCCGCGCTGTTCGAGTTCCGCTGGCGATCCTAATTCTCTTCGTCGTCGCCGCCTTTGCTGCCGGCCAGACCAGTCCGCCGCCTGCGGCTAAGAGCATTCAATCTACCAGCGCACCCGTGGCCAGGAAGCCCTCCCTCGATACATCCAAAAGTGCATCCAAAGATGTTTCCAAGTACGTGGGAGCGGAGACCTGCAAGACGTGTCACGAGGAAATCTATAACGCTTGGGAAAAGACGCCGCACTGGAAGACCACACTGAACACGAAGGGCGGTCCGTCCAAGCAAGGTTGTGAGGGTTGTCATGGTCCCGGCGCCGACCACGTGGCAGGCGGTGGCGACACGAGCAAGATATTCAATCCCGCGAAGCACTCGGCCAAAGAGGTGGACGCCAAGTGCCTGACCTGTCACGCGGGAGCGCACCCGAACTTTGACCGCTCGCCCCACGCCAAGGCGAACGTCAGCTGCATTAGCTGCCACAGCGCTCATCAGAGCAAGGAAGAAGAAAATCTGCTGAAGGTTGCGCAGCCTATTCTCTGCTTCCAGTGCCACTCCGACACTAAGCCGGCGTTCAATATGCCATTCCACCACAAAGTGGAAGAAGGCTTGATCACGTGCAGCGATTGCCACGACGTGCACGGCACCTTCCTACCCAACAACGTGAAGTCCACGGCCGACCAGAACGCGATCTGCACCAAGTGCCACACCGAGACGCGCGGACCGTTCGTCTATGAACACGTCGCGGTCAAGGCCGAGGGATGTCTGGGATGCCACACTCCACACGGTTCCCAGAACGCCCGCCTGCTGAACATGCCGGCCATCGCCCCGCTCTGCAACCAGTGCCACAGCGGCGTAGCTGCCAACACGGTTCACGGAATGGGCGCGGGGTCGTCGGAAACCATAACCTGTACGAACTGCCATACCAATATTCATGGGTCGAACATGAATGCGGCGTTCCTCAGGTAGGAGTCATAGATTGCAACGCGCCTGGAGAATTGCGGAGGCGCGCCCGCGTTTCGATTGGGTGTAGGGATTCAAGGTCTCGACGAGCAATGTTTTTTCAAGTGAGGCTTCAAGGTGATGAACCCAGGATGGATTTCCGGGCTGTTGATTGAAAAGCATTCTCTTACGGCGGCCCGATGCATCGTTGGGGGCATGGCCGCAGCCATTTTGGGCTTGACGGCGGGCCCTGCCGTCGCGCAGATTCCAATATTTGTGTCTCACCAGACCACTCCGGATGGCTACACGCTTCATGAGTCGATCGATCTGGGCGGACATGTGGCCAATATCGACGGCAGCGGCGCCATGTATGACACTCTGGTCAACCAGCAGTCCGGTCCTCGCATACTGGGCGAGACCTATGAGCTGCGCGCGCTGCCGGGCACGAAGAACACCCTCGTCGATTACTTGAAAGCCTTCAGCAGCGGGCTCGGCGGCGATCCGAACAACGTTGCCAAGCTGGACTTTTCCAAGGGCAAGTTCTACGACTTCTCCGGCCTGTTCCGCCGTGACCGCCAGTACTTCGACTACAACCTGCTGGGTAATCCGAACCTTCCGCCCGGCCAGTCGATTCCAATCGGTCCCGCCGCGGCGCCGACGGGCTCCTACGCGTGGCCGCAGGTGACGCAGTCGCCGTTTATGAACAACTCCGTGCGCCGCATGACGGACACCAAACTTACGCTGCTTCCGCTGTCGAAGGTGACCTTCCGCGTCGGCTACTCGCAGAACGTCTTCGAGGGGCCGAGCCTGACGCCCAGCGGTTATCAGGTTGCCGGTGCCTACGACCTGCTGCTCCAGGAGTATCAGCGCAACAGCACGGATGACTGGACGGGATCGGTCGAGTGGAAGCCTGTATCGAGGACCCAGTTGACCTATAAAGAGCAGGTCACTCACTACAAGGGTGATTCCTATTTCAACATGGCGCCCCAGTATCTCAACCTGCAGGAAGCGAACGGATTAAGGGTCGCAGTGCTCCAGAACTACGACAATCCGATCAACAAGCCGGTCGGCATCACCTGCAACGCCGGCGTTGGAGCCGCCTCAATTTACCCGACGCAGACTCCGAACGGTCTACCCATCGTCGATCCGACGTGTAATGTGATTGCCAGCTATTCGCGTTCCCAGCCAACCCGCGAAATCTTCCCGACCGAAATCTTCCGGTTACAAAGCTCCAACATCAAGAACGTTACAATGAACGGCAACGTTCGCTACACCTACGCGAACACGAGCCTGCCGAACTACTACGACGACTTCCAGGGTCTGGCGGGAACCAGCCGCGAGATTACGTATGCCGGCAATGCTCAAGCCAAGCGGGAAGCGATCGCCGCCGACTACGGCGTCACTTGGCAGGTGCTGAAAAAGCTCAGCATCTCCGAGCAGATCGACTACTCGCATGTGCACCAGCCGGGAGTTGCCAACATGACGAGTCTAACCACGGTGACTTCGACTTCCGTACCCCCGACCATGAATAGCACGACGTTAACCACTACGGTGATCAACACTCCGATCAACCCGATTACGGGCAAGCCAACTTCGACGTTTGAAGGCAGTCCGAGCGTCGATACGCCCCAGTTTGATTTCTTCGGCCAGAAGTTCATCACGAACAACCTCACAGCGGCGTACGACCTCACGGATCGCACCACGCTCACGCTCACCTATCACTACGAAGAGCACATCATCGGCGAAGGTGCCTCGAACACCACGGGATACCTGTCCGGTATGTCCAACATCGCCATCTACGAGGACGGCGGCATCTTCGGCGTCGCTATGCAGCCAGCGGACAACTTGAAGGTCAACGGTTCGGTCGAGCTTCTGTACGACGACAATGTGCTCACGCCGGTCGCACCCCGCCAGCTTCAGCACTACAGATTTCACACCACGTACCGGCCGAGGACCTGGGCGACGTTCTCCGGCGCGTACAATGACCTCGAGCGCCACAACAATACGAACAATACAGGCACAGCGTCCGTTGATGGCCCGCTCCAGCACGTCGATCACAGCCGCATCTTGAGTTTGAACGCCGACTTGATGCCGAACGAGCACTACGGGTTCGACATCGGCTATGCCTACAGCGACGTGTACACGGCGACCAACATCTGCTTCCTGGGCACGGCCTCAAGCCCCACCATCCCGGGCGCCGCGACGCCCACCGGTACGGCCTGCCCGTCTCCGCCTCCCCGCGTGGCGGGGACTGCTTATACTTTCGGCCCAGCGAAGGATTTCATGAACGCACCTACGCAGTACGTGTCAGTGGCCTTGGCTCTTTCGCCGAACGTCAAGTTCCACGCCAACATCGGCTACCGAATAAGCTCGGTCAACGGCAGCCGCTTTTTCAACGATCCGCGCGATGTGAACGGATCGCTGGTCTCTACCTATCTGTCGCCTTTTCTGAAGCTCTCCTATGCGATGCAAAAGAATCTGATCTTAAAGGGCGAGTACAACTACTTCGGCTACGGCGAGGATGGTCCTTCGGGAGCACAGTATTGCAATACCTCCAGCACGCTCCCGACGCTGACTATGCCGGCTCCGGTCGTGCCCTGCAGCACGCTGCCCAATACCGCGATCAACGGTCCGGTCTACGGGTTCACCGCCCCTCGGAACTTCCATGCGAACAACCTAACCGTTGGAGTGCACTACGAGTTCTAAAAACATCCGTTAGCCTTACTCACGTCGTGGCCGAGAAGTTCTGCCTCCAAGTTCCGTTTCGTTGGGCTTGTCCTTCGACACCGCAAACAAGGAACCCTGCGCCGTGCCGACCGGCCAAAGCAGTCTGATTGTCAATGGAAGTCTGACCAATGTCGTTTGCAGCGCATACTCCAGCTACGCGAGGAACCAGCGGATTCGCACTTCCACGCCCAGTCTCCGCGTTTGTAACCATTCCCGAATCGGGAACACCACACACTTTATTTCACTCTCTGTGCAATTCTGAACAATTCGAAGGTATGGCAGGGTTGTAAGTTGTTTCCAAGGAGAATGGGACGTTAAGGTTAAAGCAACTCACGCGGCCCTCCCCCCATTGTCCGCTGTTTTCCTTTGATCGCGCAGCTTAGGGAGACACTGCGCCATCACTCGCGGGGCACCGCGCATAACAACGGAAGTTCCACCTTACGATTCCGAGCGACTTCCTGATGATTCGAATCCCACAGAGCTGGCACATAAATCCAAAGGAGCGTTCCACTGGCCCCCGGGATTTATCTGTGGCCATTCATTGATCACGGATCGGAAACCGATAACTTAACAGATGCCTTAGGAGAGAGTTCTATACATATTTACTCAAGGAGGAAACGGATGCCTCAGGCGCTCGTTGTTCCGTGGAACGAGGTGAAACGTCTGGCAATTGTAGATGCGCTCGATCAGTGCGGCGGTAGCCGTGCTCTCGCGGCGCGATTATTGGGCATTGGGAAAACGACGATCTATCGGATGGCGAGGGTGTACAACTATCAGCCGCCCACGGCACAGAGAACTCATGAAGCCTTGGCGCGAGACGGTGCTGTCTTGCTCAGTTTGAATTTCGAGTGAACCTAGCGAAGCACGATGCGCCTGCTGACGGGCCATTTTACAGATCGGACAGCCCGTCGCTTGAAGGGTCGACCGTTCCCTAGGCAGCGAGTTTCATGGCATCAGGATCCCATTCCACCGCGGCGCCACGCTCGATGCTGAGGTTGCTGAGCAGGGCGGCTCCGGCGGCTCGGTAGCCGAAGACGGCGTCTTCAACCACAGGCTGGCGCGAGCGCACGTCCGCGAAAAAGTTGGTGAAGTGGTCGTAGCTGTCCCGGTAGTGCTCGGGGACGGGCCGGCGGGATGCAGGAGCGGATACTTCTGGTGGCACTCGGGCCGTGATGCGCTTCTGTATGGAGTCAGCGAAGCTATCTATGAACAAACGAGGCTCCGTTTCCCGCGGCGTACGGCTAAGGGTGAGAGTGTCCGCCGGATCTCCATGGTGCCTTCCGAGCCGATAAAGCTGCGGGCCGCCGGTGGTCATGGGGCAGGTGGGACCGTTGCAGCCAGTGATGAAGTGCGTGCCCGAGAACAGGTGAACGAAAAGATCCCCTGCAACGCGGTGCTGTAGGCCTTCCGTTTGCGCCACTGGAAGAAGTGCTCGGCATTGAACCGAATGTTGGGAGCCGTGCCCAGGAATCGCCGCCAGTCGCAGGATTTTGGGGAGGCATCGAGCGGGACGGTGTAGCTCCCAGCCCCCATGGTGGAATTGCGATGCCAGCGCGCACCGAGGAGAAATTCTTCGTTGCCTTTACCGCTGCTAACCTTCTTCATTGGCGGTCTCCTTTATCTCTTGTGCTTCGAGCACGTCGATAACTTGGGAGGGTATAGCATCCCGTCGGGGATCGGCCTTCTCATCCCATCGGTTAGCGACAATTATCGAGACCCAGCTTTGGCAAAAAAAGCACATCCTATACTCGCTTCCTGGTCCAATCAAGGGGTGCCACGATGATCGCGAATCGAGCTGCTCTCTCCCCTCTATCTCTGCTAACTAGCCAGACGCACATAACGCTGGACTCCGCTGAAGTTGCATCACGGGCTCCTGCGGGCTCCAGACGGATCTATTACTATTTTCGACGTTCAGTCCGGGCAGAATACTCAACCCGCGAGCATTAACTCGGCAGGCGAAGTTACTGGAACATACGGGCCGCTCAACAACCCTGCGGGATTCTTGCGCATGGCGGACGGCACAATGATTACGTTCGCACCGAACAATGCCTTAACCTCTGTCTCCCCGTACGGCATCAACGATGTTGGGAGACATCACTGGCTTCTCACAGGACCCGAGCGGCCAGTGTCACGGTTTTATACGGCACCGCGACGGCACGTTTGAAACCTTGTTCCGCTAGACGTACGCTCACGGACCATTCTGGTGTAACATCCCCATTACACTTATTGACCCGGTCAAGCTACAAATCTGACGGGTAACAGGGGACCTCGCCTTCGGTCTAATTTTCGGACCGTGTGCCGACTCGTTCCTTCGATGGTACGTCAGAGGGTGGGGCAACCTCATTGGTGTCAATCGTCTCGGCGCATTCACCTTTTTCGTCGTAATCGCAGGCGCGACCGGGATGGGCTTGTTTGCATTTCTGGCATAGTTGAGTAGCCATTCCACTTCCTCCAATTTGCGATCAAAACACTTTCCGAAGATGCGACCTGATAGGTCGAGATGCACCCTAACTTTACGGGGTATTCCGATTCGGCGTATGGTCAGAAGCGACCACTCTGGACAAGGCATTCGCAACCGGGCCAAGCCGTCCCCCTGTGGAACTGGTGGGCGGACCTCCCGGCTAGCGGTCAATTCTGGAGAATGGGGCCCCGACTCATTGACCCCTGCGGCGGGATTTTCAGTGTGGAGTCTGTCATTAAGTTTCCCGCAGGCGAGATTGCCCCCTTTCAAAAAGATGCGGCGTAGCCAACGGAATAGGCACGCCGCCAGAAGAAACTAGGCGTATGACCATTGAGAGAGTCCGTTCTGGCTTCCTTCACCTCGGAACTAGCGTACGGCGTCGCTTGTTTGTCGTTTGGTCAGAATTGCTCCACATTCGTGCTAAAACATCCAGCCGACTGCCGATCCCGTGCGGGTGCGGGGTGAGTGTAAACGCCCGCCATCAAGCAGGCTCAAGGTCATCGGAGCGATCCGGGCAAAAAAGGTATGGAAGTCGGACTCCGGAGCCACGGATTGAGCTGTCGGTGGTGGGGTCAGCATTCGATTAAAGCCGGCGCACCAGGCGCAAAACGCCTAACTTTTGTAATTACGCGACGGAGAGCGCGGACGACCCATGGTAAGGGGTGATGGCTTGCGTCAGCAAGAAAGGCTCGACTCATGGCGAGCCCAGCCGACAAGGTTGAACAGATCGTGGGGCTCGAATGGCGGCTTCCCTCCGCTAACCCATGACCCGTTCGGTTCGAAGTAAGAAAAGAATACATGTTGCGCGGTTTTGGTGGCCGGTCAATACTGCTCACTTCGCAGACAAGGCCACAGAGGGTTATGCTTTGCAGTCACACGCGGCGCAAGGCACCATGAAATCACTGTCCGCCCCTCGAAGGAGTTTGCCCGCTCTGAGCAGCAATTCTCATTTCGACGCTGAACAATAGTTCGTCAATCTCTTCAAGGACTGCAATGAGTTTTTCGGGCTGCGTCTCGTTCTGTGCTCGTTTCTTCAGTTGTGGCCATCGCTCCGACATTAGTTGTTCTGCCGATTTGTTGTTCCTCATCCCCACATGTCCCTCTATTTATCATTGGCACTAAACAATCCCACAACCGTGATTCGGCTCATTCGGAAATACTCCTTTGGTTTGGTGAGTGTCTGTAATACCTATTACACGTTTCCTGTTTTGGATTGCGGATTTGACTGTCTAACTGGGGTCTGCTTTAACAATTCAAAATGTGGAGACTGAACGCCGAGTGCCGCAAATGCCTCGTCAATGTCGTGTACAACCTGAAGCCGTGGGTTCTTCGGTTCTTGTAAGAGTCCGTACATGCGACCAAGGCCATAGCCGTATGTCTGCGGGAGAACAAGAACGCGCGGGCGGGTCGTAGGCGGTTCCAGACTTGCTAGGTGGCGGATAGACCCGGAGGATATAGCAAACTCGGTGGCGAACGTGTAGTCCGTGATGGCTGCCCTTGCATCGGTCGCAGCCATATACTTTCGAATCGCCCGGTGGAGTTCCAGAGTAGATTCTTCCGTGACCCGCCCCTCTAATCGGAACATTAGGATTTTGTTCGCTGCGTCGAACTCAACTCGGAAGGCGCCGGGAATCTCGGAACACGGTATCGCTGCCACTACACTCGTTTCTTTCCGTTCAATGAGACTTGTGACACTGACTGCCTTGGCCGCGGTTCTCAGGACTGTTTATCGCTGTTTCAGGACAGTGCTCGCGCTGCGTCCAATTTCGTGATAGAAACGGCTACACGCCCGCTTCAATGCGTTGCTTCTGCGAGAAGCGTACCGCGTGGACCTTGTGGAAGTTTGTGACGGATGTCACAAGCACTCGAAAAGAGTCTGTCGGAAGTTCCGTTTTGGGAAGGACGATGAAAACAAGAAATTTGGGAATAGCGACAACCATGCCACGTTGGCAGTCTCTCCCGACGCATCGACAGATTTCCTCACATCCGCAGCCCCGCTGGCCCAACTAGTCCGACCACTTGATCTTGCGGAGTTTCATCCGATTTGGCGACCAACCTCCTAGTGCAAGATCGCTCAGCAGCACCTTAGCACTCCGCACTCGATCATCCCCGGTCATTACCTCCTCATTGGGCGTCCCGGTGGGTAATCCTCTTTTTTGCAAGCAACCGACCAGTCTCTTTTGAATTCGCGTAACGCAGAGATGACACATTCCATTGGTTCCGTAGTTACGCCTTCTGCTTCGACAAACAAGACAGCCCCAATCATCGAAGTAAAGCCGCATCTTTCGGAAGACATGGTCTGGAATCAGGTGTCGGATTGCAGCAGCCGTGCGCCGATCGACAAACCAAGGCTGAACGAAGATTTCGTCAAGCAGTTGGCGTGAACAGCGACGGTTCGAGACGCGAGGAGTGAGTGTTTTATTCATAAATTAGGCTCCCCTGGGATGACAGCGCCTGAACTGCTCAGCGACATGCCGGTTCGAGAGTTGGACATAGATTTGAGTCGAACTGAGGCTGCCATGACCGAGTAATTCTTGGATGGTTCGCATGTCAACGCCATTCTCCCAAAGATGTGTTGCGAAAGAGTGCCGCAGCGTACGCACCGGCAGGAAACGGAGTCCGATCCGACGACCGGCTGCGGTCAGAATCCTCCACGCCGTATAGTTATTGAGGGGCTTGTCCGGAACAGGCCGAGTCAAATCTACTCCCTTGAGGAAACGCTTAAACCTTGAGGTCGCAGTTGCACGGGAAGTCTTGTCAAGAACGCCCAAATACTGGAAGTGCTGAACGCGTTTTCCATTTTCGTAGGTGGCGTAGTGGCCCGTCCATGTCCTAGTGGTTGCATGAACGTGCCCTCGCTGTTGACGATATTCGAGATTGAATAGGTAGCCATCCTTGCGGCGTCCCAAATAGCCACGCAAAGCGGCTTTCGCAGGAGGGCCAAAGTATACGATTCGGTCTTTTCTCTTCCCCCGGACATGTGCCTTCCTATGTTTCATATCGACATCTTCAATGCAAAGGGAGAGGGCTTCTCGTTGTCGGCAGCCGGTCGCGTAAAGGAATTCCAGAAAAGCGCGGTCGCGGAGATTAGTAGTCCCGGCCAGCAGCTTCGCCACCCGCGATTGGCTTAGCACAAGCGGAAGCCTCTTTGTCACTCTCCGTGGACGGATGAAACGTGGAGGAACCGTGTTTACCACTCCTCCCATATACAGGAAATCGAAGAACGTGCGCAGTGATGAGAGTCTGCTGTTTACAAGATTATCGGCCCACTTTCTTGGAAGATTCGTTGTGATGTAATCAGCAATATCGAGGGGAATCACTTCTCTCATCGGCTTGTTCCCGATGTACGTGCAAAACTTTTTACACTCGTTGCAGTATTTCGTCACCGTGCTCTTGAGGTACTTCTGAGCGTTTAGCCACGATTGAAATCGTCGCACCATTTCTGTGTTTAGCTCGCTTGATGATGCAATATGTGGCTGCCGGGAGTGTCGTCTTGTCGCCATTGCAGAAATACTAACTCCCGTTGGACCTTAACGGTTGTTCCAGATCAAGTCTTCGTTGCCAGTGCAGGCGCCGCGCGGCGTCGCATTCCTCGGCTATGTCCTCCGGGAACAACATTCAGACACAGTTGAGCGCATAATTGGGGCTGTTCTGAAAGGACTCACATGCAAAGCAAAGTCTCACCAGTTATGCCGGTACCAGTTCCAGCCGCTCAGTATCTACGTATGTCATGAACAGCAACAATATTCAATCGAACATTAGCAAGCTGGAATTAAGGAATTTGCTGATTCTCACGGCTTTGTAGCAGTCAAGACATACGCCGATGAGGGGAAGAGCGCTAGCCTCTTTTTCGCTTCCTCGATCCAATTCTCGATCATCCTGCGGAGACCGCTATCGGTACAGCTATCGAGGTCTTTTTGGAGCCTTGCCAAGTCCGCCTTGATTGCTCAGGGGACAGTACGGATCGATGTAGGCTACCACACATAGAGCAAAAAAGCCGCCCAAGTTGGTGGAAGGTATAGAACGTACCGGGCGGCCCTCGATCCGGTGCGATAGCAACTCTTGCACGTTCCTAGAAGCGTTGTCTGCGACGGATGAACATTGCCCTGTGGGAAACTGTCAACGCACTCCAAAACGCTTCCCACCACTTAACTCCCATCCGCTCAGATGGGTGCTTACAACTGGAAATCTAGCCTGCTAAAGATCGCCTTCCCTCTTTAAGGGCCGAACCTTGGGGAGTACCAAGCCCTGCTTCCACTCGCGTGGTAACGGGGCTTTTTCTTAGGAATGCACTATTCAGGACACCAACGTAGTGTTTGAGCAGGGACAGTCTGGGAGGAAAGGTGTTTGTCATCTGTAAGCGTTCGACTAACACACCTGTCCGACGAGCATCGTCTGAGCGTCTGAGCGGATGAGCTGATGATTTCGCTGCTCTGAAGTGGCTGGATGAACGGGAGAACATTCGGAACATCACGATCTACTGTTCGCATATTGTGCTGAAGGCGGCCGTTGCCTGAAGCATTGGCCGCCTCTTTTTCAACTACGTTGTTCCTCTGTTGACAGCACTGATTTGGACTCAGCGGTACCAGGCGTATCTTTGCCGGGCGAAGCTGAACTCTCGGCGGTTGATCGACCATCCCAAGACCGCGAGGAGAACTCAGAACCCGCCTACGGGCCCCACCCCTCTGCCCAAATCGGGTTGAGCACCAGATTCGTGGCATTCACCGTGCCAATGCCGGTCGCGAAGTCCCAGCCCACACCCGCAGTGTAAGCGGGCTGGTACGAACTGTCGGACAGCGAAAGTACTCCTGGGACTCCCGCACTGGCATCAGGGTCGTAGCAGTTGTAAGGGCCGACGCAATCAAGATCGTTGTCACCCACGGTGACATCGTTGAACGTGCAGGTCAAGGCTGGGCCGCCGGCGGCGAAGCTTTGGCAGCTCTTATTGCCGTGCGTGCCGTACTCTTGCCTTGCGAGGGCGTAGTAGGCCGGCGCTGGGTTGCCTTGGGGGCCGCCCCAAACCTCGTTCACCAGCGCCTGCATGCCAGCCATGATTGGCGTCGATAACGAAGTGCCTCCAAACAAAGACCAATTGCTCGGCGCTCCCACGCACGGGGCGCCGCCGTTAGCCACATCCGAGTAGCAGCTCACGTAAGCGTGGGACCAAAAGCCGTCGCCTGCGAACAGCGCGACATCAGGCAAATCCCGGACGCCGTCTTGCGGGTTGCCAAGAACCTGCTGCCAACTTGGCTTTTTCCAGCCCTGGCAAGTGCCGTTGGACGGCGTTGCACCGTTGCTCTCAGGGATTGACACCCCTGTGGCACAGTTGCTGGGCCCTCCGCCGCCAGCGATGACAGCGAGAAAGCTAGCCCCAAAGGCACTGGCGCAGAAGCCGTTGGTTCCGTAGGTGGTCTCATAGCCCAGGTAGCTCGCGGCAAGTGTGCTAGCGCAGGTGTCGTTCCAGGGGATCTCAGGCACGTAGCTCAGGGCGGAGGCGTAGTTAGGACGGTTGACGGGCGACCAGTAATTGTTGTCAGTGCCGGCGTAGGTGTCACCGAAGTCAGTTCCCCCGACTGCGACGTTGTAGGCGGTCGATGCAAGGGCGTTGACCGCCACTCCGGATTGAGCTTCAGGGAGGGCTAGGCCATCGCCTGGGTAGTCACATTCGCCTGCGCCGTTGTCCCCCGCTGCAACAAAGACCGACGTGCCTTCAATCACTGCCTGCAGATAGGCGGACTTGTATGCCGCGTTTGATGCCGCGCCGTTCTGAGCCTCGCAATTGATATAGCTCATGCTGATGATCGGCGGAACGTTGCGCTGGTTCAACAGGTTTTGGATGGCGATGAGCCCCCCAAAGACAGTGGTTGTGTCGGCGCAGGTGGCGAGCTCAAGGTTGGCACCGGGGGCTGCGGCGGTGGCCCACTCGACATCCAGTATCGCCTCGGCGTCATCACCGTTGATGCCGGGGTCAGAGCAGCCCTCGGGGTGCACCGTGTTAAGGGACGCCCCCTTATAGACATTGAGCCCAAGCGTTTGCCGAAACGTTGTCCAGTCGTTCGGTGTGTAGGCATCGCTGTCCTCAATCAAGGCGATGGTCTGCCCCTGACCCGTTATCCCGAACGAAAAGAGCGGGTTGAAATGATAGATCGTCGCGAGATCCGCCGGCACCACGGCCCAGAACGCAGAGCCATCCGAGGTGAAGGTGTACTGCGTCCTAGGGATAATTGATGAGCGCGGCCGGAAGTCGTTGAGGGACACGATGCCCTCGATGGCCGGCGCGAGGGCGGCGGGGATCTGCGGATCACGCACGTTGGCGATGTGCTGCACGCCTTTGACGTCAAGCGCGTGAATCTCAGTGCCGAACGCCTCGCGCACTTGGCCAGCGGTGCCGGAGAAATCAATGGTCATCCGGCTCGGGCTGGCGTGTACCGTGAACCCGTGGGCACGAAGCCACTCGCTGATCTTGGCGATGTCTTCCGGTGCGCCGCCGAACTGTTCGGCGTACTGTTCGGCGGTGAGCCACTGGTGAAAGCGTGCGGAACCTTTCCGCTGGAGATCGTCCGCCAGCGCTTCAGCTGCCTGCTCGCGCTCGGGAGACCGCCGCAGCTGCAGCTGGATGCCGTTCAGCGGGAACGAGTCGTCGACCGGGCCACGGTCAAACTCGGGCCGAACTTCGCCGCGAGTGCTGCCCGGCAGCACAATCCGCTTGCTCTCATCAATAGGTTCAACGATGAGGGGGACCGCGCTAGGCTACGGTCTCTGAGACGATTGGGCAAAGGCGGGGGGCGTCCCGCGCCTAACCTGCCCGTAGGCGCTAGTCCAGAAACATAGAGTGGAAAGCAACAGCACAGCCAACTGCGTCTCGGAGTTCTTCATGGCACCTCCAGATGTTCTTCTCTGCCTGTGATTTTGTTTTTGATACCCACAACTGTCAGCGCATGGCTTTTGCAATTGTTTGCCGGTGGCGGGCAAACTACGTTGCTCGACGACCATGAGCCCACACGAGCGCTTTCAGTTTCGGCGCTGGCCTAAGGTGTAACCTCGTAGACCGTACCGTATGTATAAGTGCCGCCTCCCGGCGTCGTGCCATAAAGGTTGCCTGTGAAGGCATCGAGGACCACGCCGGCGTAGGGTTCAAACCCGTCCGTGCCGTTGTTGGTGAAGCTATGCAGCAGACTCTCGCTCCATCCTTCACTCCCGTTTGGCGACAACTCAAAGACGGTGCCGGGGCCAATGCCGGTGCCGCCGCCAGCGCCTCCCTGAGAGGTCGTGCCGTAAAGGTTGCCGAGGGTATCCAAGGTCAAGCCGGAGTAGGGAAAGACCCCGTCCGTGGAGTAGCTGCCAAAACTGTACAGAACCGATTCATTCCATCCCTCACTCCCGTTGGGCGACAGCTCGAACACCGTGCCCAGGTTGTTGGCGCCGCCACTGGTTGTCGTGCCGTAGAAGACGCCATTCGACGCATCATAGAGGAGGCTGCCGGAGCCGGGCTCGGAGCCGTCTCCGGTGTCGTTGCTGAAGTTATGCAACACCCCCACGTAATTCCATCCACCACTTAGAGTGGGCGACAGTTCGAACACCGTACCAGCGTTATACAGGCCATTGGTGTCGCCATAGGTCGTCGTGCCATAGAGATTGCCTTTACCATCGAAAGCTAGTCCCGCCGAAGGGGTGGCCCCGTCGGTGCCATCCACCGGGTTGTTAAAGGTGTGCAGAATCTTCTCTTTCCAGGTTGTGCCGGTGCTGGGCTTCACAAGCTCGAACACTATACCGGCGCTATTAGCGCCGCCGGAGGGCGTCGTCCCGTACACGTTGCCGGCGGAATCGAGGACCAAGCTCGCAAAGGCGGGATTGACCCCATCCGTGCCGTTGTCGTCGAAACTATGCAGCAACTCGAACTTCCATGTCGTCCCGGTGGTGGGCTTCACAAGCTCGAACAACGTGCCATAGCCATATTTGCCGCCAATGTGCGTTGTTCCGTAAAGATTGCCTGTCGCATCGGAGATGAGGCCAGCGTAGGGTTCGGCCCCACCTTTAACGCTGTTGGCGTCGCTGAAGCTATGCAACACCGTATACTTCCAGCCCCCATCGGTTTTGGGCGAGAACTCGAACACCGTACCGGTGTAATTGGAAGGGCCGCCCTCCGATGCAGTGCCGTAGAGATTGCCTGCCGTGTCAGTGATTAGGCCGCCCTGGGGCGTCGCACCGTATTTGTTGAGGTTGAAATCATACAAAACCTTCTCTTGCGCGACCGCACGCGGGGCCAACATGAGCAGGGTCACGGTCAAGACCGTCAACGCCGCAGTTAATCCGGTAGAACATTTCTTGCTTTGCATGGGTAATCCTCCTCAGCGGACCCCTGACCTCTTGGGGCCTCGTCATCTGCTAAAGCGGAATTTTCCCCCGAATTGGTCGCGAGAAAAAGAGAAAATTTCTGGATATTTCCTGCCCAGCCGATGACAAGCCCGACGCTGCCCGACGAAGTACCCGCCTTTTCAATCGGTTGACATTGGTACCAGCCGCGGCTACCTTGTTGCCCAAGCTTCTGCGGATGCGCGTTAGGGGGCTAGTTGTCGGAACTTCCGCCCAAGACCGTCAGCAAATTACTGGCGAACTGGCACGCCGGTGACAACGAAGCGTTGCGCGCCGCGGTTCCTCTCGTTTATGCCGAGCTGCGGCGGTTGGCGCATCATTATCTACAGAATGAACGTCCCGGCCACACCCTGCAAAGCACCGCCCTGGTGCACGAGGCCTATCTGCGCCTGGAAAAGCAAGGCGCGGCTGAGTACCAGAACCGCGAGCATTTCCTAGCCATCTGCGCCCAACTGATGCGGCAGATCCTCGTCGATTACGCTCGCAGCCGCAACGCCGCCAGGCGCGACGGCGGCTACCGATTGACGCTGGATGACAACCTGGCGTTCAAGACCCGGAGCCTGGACATGGTCGCTCTCGACGATGCCCTGAAAGAGCTGGCGAAACTCAATCAGCAGCAGAGTCGCATTGTCGAGCTCAGGTTTTTCGGTGGCCTTTCCATCGAAGAAACATCGCGGGCGATGAATCTCTCGCCAACCACGGTGAAAAAACATTGGTCCATGGCCAGGCTCTGGCTGCATCACCAGATGGCCAAGGCAGCAGACGTATGACACCGGAACGCTGGCAACAAATTCAGGACGTGCTGGAGAAAGCGCTGCAGCTGGCGCCTGGCCAGCGCTCCGCATTTCTGGATCGGGCCTGCTCGTCCGATCCATCGTTACGGCAGGAAGTCGAAGCCATGCTCGCATCCAGCCCTGACGTGCGCTCCAGCTTTCTGCAATCCTCCACGCTGCGGGTAACGCTCATGCCGGGGACCAAGCTGGGCGACTATGAGGTCAAGTCGTTGCTGGGCTCGGGGGGCATGGGCGAGGTGTATCGGGCCCGCGATTCGCGGCTGGGGCGGGATGTGGCGATCAAGGTCTTACCGTCTTTGCTCTCTGCGGATTCCGACCGGCTTCGGCGCTTCGAGCAGGAGGCACGGGCGGCCGCGGCGCTGAACCATCCGAACATTCTCGCCGTGTTTCAGATGGGCACCTACGAGGGTGCTCCGTATCTGGTGTCGGAGTTGCTGGAAGGAGAAACGCTGCGCGAGCCGATCCGACGTGGCCGTTTGCCGGTGCGCAAGGCGATTGATTACGGAGTGCAGATCGCACGAGGTCTGGCGGCAGCGCATGAGAAGGGGATTGTCCATCGCGATCTGAAACCCGAGAACCTGTTCGTCACCAAAGAAGGGCGAGTGAAGATTCTGGACTTTGGGCTGGCCAAGCTGACGCAGCCGCAGTCCAGTTCGGAGCACAGCGCAGTGACGCTGACCGAAGGGACGGAAGCGGGAGTAGTGATGGGCACGGTGGGCTACATGTCGCCGGAGCAGGTGCGGGGGCAAACGGCCGACCATCGGGCAGACATCTTCGCCTTCGGCGCGATCCTGTATGAAATGCTGGCGGGGAAACGGGCGTTTCAGAAGCCGACTTCGCCGGAGACGATGACGGCGATTCTGAACGACGACCCGCCAGGCATTTCGCAGGCTACAGCGAATATTCCGCAGGCACTACAGAGGGTGGTACATCGGTGTCTGGAGAAGAACGCGGAGCAGCGCTTCCAGTCGGCATCCGACTTGGCATTCGCGCTGGACGCGTTGTCGGAGTCTGGAGGGTCGGCATACTCGGCAACGGCTGCGAAGGGCGTGACTGGTGCCGGGAAACGCTGGAAGGCAGTTGTTGCTGCTGCCCTTGTGGCACTGGCGGCCGGTGGTTACATCTTTTTCCACCGCAAGATGCACACCTCAGTCGGGTCGCCCGCAGAGCGCCCAGGCGGTGCCCCGCCGGGGGCGATGCAGTTCACCCCACTCACCACCACCGGAGACGCTAAGTTCGCCGGTATTTCTCCCGATGGACGGCTGGTCACCTATGCCCGCGAACAGCACGGAAAGTTCACGCTGTGGATGCTGCAACTCGCCACGGGAAGCACAGTCCAGATCGCGGCGTCAGCGTCTCCGTTAAGCACCGGTCCGCGTTTTTCACCCGATGGCAGCTACATCTATTTCTCCACCCAGGTCCTTGGGGCGCCCAAGTCAACGCTTTATCGCGTGGCCTCGCTCGGTGGTCTGCCGGAAATCATACTGGACGATGTGCCGTCGAGCATCAGCTTTTCCCCGGACGGGAAGCGTTTCTTGTTCATCCGCTCAACGGCTGCGAAACACGAGAGCTACGTGATGATGGCGGAAGCCGATGGCGGCAATCCTCGGATTGTAGCGACCAAGAAGGAGCCCCAGGCGTTTACCGAGTACGGGCCGGCCTGGCTGCCCGACGGCCAGCACGCCGCCGTTGTGTCTGAGGAAAATGTCGCCCGTCTCGGCAGTCATCTTGAACTCGTGGACATCGGGACTGGGAAGTCTACTCCGTTCGGCGATTTCGTCTTTGCCGGCATGAGCCGGCTAACCTGGCGTTCCAACCCGGATGCAATCGTCTTTGTCGGATCCGAAAAGTCTGGGGAGCTTCGGAGTCAAATCTGGGAGACCCTTTATCCCAGCGGACAACTGCGGCAGATCACCAATGATCTGAACTCCTACAATAGTGCTGGGATGACAGCTGATGGAAGCAAACTCGTCTTCAGGCAAGATCTCCGCCGAAGCGGCTTGTGGCTGGCGCCAGCGTCCAACCCCGACGCCGCGCATCAAATCACCCCAGGAACAAGCCGTCAGGATGGGATTGGGATATCTTGGAACGGGAACAGCCAGATCGTTTACGGCTATCTTGGAGCAGGTACCTCCAGGCTCGCAAGGCTTGATTTGCCAACTTCTCAGCCGGTAGATCTGCATCTGCCGGGCGAGGGGCAGTTGCTTCCCGCATCCTGCGGGAACGGGGCCATCGCTTATACCCAGACTGTAAAACAGAGCTTTTCCATTTGGCATGCGGATCTCATCGGAGGAATGCGGGCGGAGCTCGACGCCGGCCCTTCGAGTTTTGGTCCTGCTTGCAGTCCGGACGGCAAGACCGTTGTGTACGAAAGAGCTGAGGGTAGCGAAACTCGGCTGATGCGCGTGCCCGCGACCGGCGGCACACCGCAAAAGCTGAACGACTTGAATATGGCAAACGCCGCCGTCTCGCCCGATGGCCGGCTGATCGCTGCGCTCTACTGGACGGATCCTACCGCGGTACCAAAACTGGCGCTGATTCCACTCGAAGGCGGCGCCCCAACCCGAATGATCGATCTGCCGTCTGGGGCGGCTAAGCAGACCTACGAGAATCAAGAAGGACTCGACTGGGTGCCGGACAGCCGCAGCATCGTCTTCGCGATGCACAAGGATGGCGTCACCAACCTTTGGCTCCAGACCCTGAGCCCATCCGGAAACAAGCCAGCTCCTCCCCGCCAGTGGACCCATTTCTCCTCCAACGACATAAGAACATTCGCCATCTCGCCCGACGGCAAGCAGGTCGCGTTTTCGCGCGACACCTCCACCAGCGACATTGTCCTCATCACCCGTCTGCCCTGAGGGAAAGCAGCGGTTGGCCTTTGACGCGCGCCGACGGTTTCCTGCAGTTGAACGGGCAATGCTGAGTCAACACCGAAGAAACTCACATCTGGACCTCGCTGCCTACAAAGACTTGCTCACCCTCTGGAAAGACGCCGACCCCGACCCCGACATCCCCATTCTGAAAGAAGCCAAAGCCGAGTACGAGAAACTGCAATAGATTGTTGCGCGGTCCCTTCTCTATGAGTGCGCTCTGCAATTGACCTCCTGATCGCCCGCACCTAACATGTCTACCCAGCGAGGCTCTGGCTGCATCACCAGATGGCCAAGGCAGCAGACGTATGACACCGGAACGCTGGCAACAAATTCAGGACGTGCTGGAGAAAGCGCTGCAGCTGGCGCCTGGCCAGCGCTCCGCATTTCTGGATCGGGCCTGCTCGTCCGATCCATCGTTACGGCAGGAAGTCGAAGCCATGCTCGCATCCAGCCCTGACGTGCGCTCCAGCTTTCTGCAATCCTCCACGCTGCGCGTCACGCTCACGCCGGGGACCAAGCTGGGCGAGTATGAGGTCAAGTCGCTGCTGGGTTCGGGCGGCATGGGCGAGGTGTATCGTGCCCGCGATTCGCGGCTGGGACGCGACGTGGCGATCAAAGTGTTGCCGTCTTTGCTCTCTGCCGATTCCGAGCGGTTGCGACGCTTCGAGCAGGAGGCACGAGCGGCGGCGGCGCTGAACCATCCCAACATTCTTGCCGTGTTTCAGATGGGCAGCTACGAGGGTGCGCCGTATCTCGTTTCGGAGCTACTGGAGGGCGAAACGCTGCGGGAGCCGGTCCGACGGGGCCATCTGCCAATGCGCAAGGCGATTGATTACGGGGTGCAGATCGCCCGCGGTCTGGCCGCCGCGCACGAGAAAGGCATTGTCCATCGTGACCTGAAGCCGGAGAACCTGTTCGTCACCAAAGACGGGCGGGTGAAGATTCTGGACTTCGGGCTGGCGAAGCTGACCCAGCCGCAGTCGAGTTCGGAGCATAGCGCAGTGACGCTCACGGAGGGGACGGAAGCGGGAGTAGTGATGGGCACGGTGGGCTACATGTCGCCGGAGCAGGTGCGGGGACAGACGGCCGACCATCGGGCCGATATCTTCGCCTTCGGCGCAATCCTGTATGAGATGCTGGCGGGGAAGCGGGCGTTTCAGAAGCCGACTTCGGCGGAGACGATGACGGCGATTCTGAACGAAGACCCGCCGGGCATTTCGCAGGTCACAACGATTGTTCCGCCAGCATTGCAGCGGGTGGTACATCGTTGTCTGGAGAAGAACCCGGATCAACGATTTCAATCTGCGTCCGACTTGGCGTTTGCTCTGGATGCGCTTTCAGACTCTGGAGGGTCGGCATACTCGGCAACGGCTGCGAAAACCCCGACTGGTGCCGGGAGACGCTGGAAGGTGATTGCTCCTGCTGCCGTCGCTGTGCTGGCGTTGTCGATCGGGGGTTACTTCTACTCCCATCGCAGGCCCAATCTGACCGATAAGGACACCATCGTTCTCGCCGATTTTGCCAACAGCACGGGCGATCCGGTATTTGACGACACGCTGAAGACCGCGCTCACCGTCTCCTTGCGGCAATCGCCTTTCCTGAATGTGCTCTCCGACAGCCAAGTCGCGAAGACCCTGCAACAGATGACCCACCCCGTCAACACGAAGCTCACACCCGAGGTGGTCCGCGAGCTTTGCCTGCGTGCGGGAAGCAAGGCTTACATTGCCGGATCAATATCCAGTCTGGGCAGCGAATACGTGCTGGGATTGAAGGCGGTGAATTGCCAAAACGGAGATGCGCTGGCCGAGGAGCAGGTGACGGCGGCGTCCAAGGAGAAAGTGCTGGACGCGCTGGGCGAGGCGGCCTCCAAGCTGCGCTACGAACTGGGCGAATCGCTGGCTACAGTGAAGAAGTTTGATGTCCCGCTCGAACAGGCCACCACGTCATCGCTCGAAGCCCTACAAGCGTACAGCCTTGGCGTAAAGGCCTATAACGAGAAAGGCCCTGCCGCAGCTCTGCCGCACGATCAACGTGCCATTGAGCTTGATCCGAATTTTGCCACGGGCTACAGGGCAGTGGGCAACGACTACTTGGGTCTCAACGAGGTAGGGCGGGCCAGCGAGTACTTCGCCAAGGCATTCCAGTTGCGGGAGCACGCCAGCGAGCGGGAAAAACTGTTTATCACAGCCACCTACTATCAGAATGTAACCGGAGAACTGGACAAAGCGGCACAGACGTATCAGGAGGAGGTTGGCAGCTACCCTCGGGCAGTTGGAGGGTACGGCAACTTGGGCGTATTGTTCGGCTCGGAGGGGCAGTATGAGAGAGCTGTGGAGATCACGAGACAGGCCATGCGCCTTGCACCGGATCAACTGTATCTGTATGAGAATCTCGCCAACTACACCGTTGGCTTGCAACGCTTCGATGAAGCACGGCAGATAATCCATGAGGTGCTGACGCGAAAATTGGATGATTCCCTACTTCACAGTGATCTGTACGCTCTTGCCTTTCTCGGGGCGGACTCCGCGGCGATGGCGGAACAACAACGGTGGTATGCAGGTCAGCCCGATTATGAGAACAGCGGACTGGCGCTCGCATCCGACACAGAGGCGTACGCAGGTCATATTGGCAACGCACGGGAACTGACCCAACGGGCAGTGGACTCCGCCATACGAACGGACAACAAAGAAAATGGAGCGATCTACCTGGCGGATGCAGCTGTTCAACAGGCGGCTTACGGCAGTGCTACAGAGGCCCGGCGGTCAGCGGCAGAGGCTTTGAAGCTAGCTCCCATAAGTCACGTACCTGAAGCCGAAGCTGCGCTTGCGTTTGCCATGACAGGCGACGCGGCACGAGCCGAATCATTGGCACAGGACTTAGGGAAACATTTCCCATTAGACACCCAGATGCAGTCGCTCTGGCTGCCTGCGATTCAGGCGCAATTGGCGCTGGACAAGAAGAAACCCACTCTCGCCCTGAATGTTCTGCAAGCTGCCTCACGCATCGAGTTGGGAGATATCCCAGCTATCAACAACCTTTCCTGTCTGTATCATGTGTACTTACGGGGCGAGTCATATTTGGCAGCCGGACAAGGCAGTGCCGCCGTCGCCGAGTTTCAGAAGATTCTCGACCACAGCGGCATCGTCTGGAACTGCTGGACGGGAGCGTTGGCGCATCTGGGGGTGGCTCGTGCGAACGCTTTGCAAGCGAGAAATTCGCAGGGCGCGGATGCCGACGCCGCCCGCGCTCGGGCGCTCGCTGCCTACAAAGATTTCCTCACCCTCTGGAAAGAAGCCGACCCCGACATCCCCATCCTGAAGGAAGCCAAAGCGGAGTATGCGAAGCTGCAATAGACTCTATTGCTGCCGAGTGGTTCAAAAATTGAAATGCAGCTCAATGGCTCACTGAGCGTAGAATTCTTCGCGCTCTCCGCCGAAGATGCGGATTAATACAAGGGCAATTATGGGCACTGCATGACCCAGGCAGTGGGGGTGAGTTCTGGAAGGCAGCGGATCGGGAGATCAGCGAGCCCAGGGAGAATCTTGGAAAAGTAATCGCGCACCGGGACTTGCAGCCGACGGCAGCTTTCCACAACCGAGAGAATCGCCGCAACCTTCGGTCCCGCCTGTGGGCTGCCGATGTGCAACCAATTCTTTCGACCAAGAGCTACCGGACGCATGGAGTTCTCCGCCAGGTTAGTACTTAGCTCTAATTCGGGATACTCCAAGAAGCGGGTGAGCTTCTTCCACAGTGCGAGCGCGTACTGGCAGGCCTTGCTAAGTGCGCTGGAAGGCAAAGCAGAGGACTGCGCAGCCTCGATCTTGCTGCGGATATCATCGAGGAGAGCTCTCGCTGTTTCCTGACGCCGGATATGGCGCGCCGCAGTAGTCAGCGCTTTGCGGCGAGCTTCTGCATCAACGGCAAACAGTTCGTCCATCTGCGCCACAATCGGAGTTGCAACTGGGTCTCGCGGATTTAGCTGCACTGCTTCGAAAAACTGCCTTCTTGCATGAGACCAACAAGCGGCATGTACCATTCTCGGACCACCGATCTTATCGTACCCGGCGTAACCATCCGTTTGGAGAATACCTTCGAACTGTCCCAGGAACCGCTTTGGTCCATCGCGTCCGCGACCCAAACGGAAATCAAACACCACGCTTCCTCCGGGGCGACTGTATTGCCAGAGGTATGCTTGGTGGTTCTTACCTCGGCCCTCGCGGGTCTGCACATCGACTGGGGTTTCATCCGCCTGAATGTAACTTCCCCTGATCAATTCTCGCCTCATTGCCGCGACCATCGGGATCAGCAACTCGCCAACTTTGAGGACCCACCCGTCCAGCATTGCGCGGCTGATTTCCAAGCCGAGGTCCCTTTCCAGAATCATGCTCTGCCGATGCAGGGGAGTGTGATTGCAATATTTGCTGACGACCGTGTCGATCACGATCTGATCACTGGCCAGGCACTTCTCGATGATCCGTGGCGGCAGGGGCGCTGAGACGACGCCGAGATCCTCACACGACCGGCAAGCCCGCTTCTCTCGTTTCGTGACCATCACGAAGTACTTCGCCGGTTCCACGTTCAGTTGGGAACTCTCCTCGTAGCCGATCACCACTGTTTCTTTGCCGCAGCGTTTGCACACGCGCTGATCCGGCGTGCAAGGCAGAATCCGCTCGACGCGAGGAAGATTTGCCGGCAACTCCCGGCGACCCGGATGCTTGACGGGGTTTTTCGTCGAGCGATGCGCTGGCGCGTCCTCACTGTCCGCCTGCTCGATCATTTCACTGACGACAGGCTCAAGCTCGAACAATTGCATCTGCGCCTGCGAGAGCTTTTCTCCGCCTGCTCCATACTTCTCAATCCGCATCAGCCGCAGACGCTCTTCCAGTACCCGAATCCGCAGCTCCGCGTACTGCAGCTTGCTCCTGAGTTGTGCGATGAGTTCCAGATCGGCTGGTGCTGAAGGAATGGAAGCTAGACTCACAATGAGTTAATGATTTACCAGAGTCGATCGAAACGTTCAAACAACCAAGCAACTCACGCGGCAGCATGTCCTTCTGGTCGAGCCTTCCGATACCAACGCTTGTCCTTGGTGTTGGCCGGATCAATCCCTCCTAGTAATAAGGAGAGCTCTTCATGACTCAGGATGACCTTGCCCTGGGCGTCACCGGACTGCGGCCAGGTGAAACGTCCCTTTTCCAATCTCTTGGCACAGACCCAGAGTCCGCTACCATCCCAGACGAGGACCTTCAATCGGTTGCGCTGGGCGTTGCAGAACAAGAACAGGTGCCCGCTCAGAGGTTCACACGACAATCGATCCCGAACCAGACCGTGCAGCCCTTCGAACCCCTTGCGCATGTCGGTGACCCCGGCGGCCAGATAGATCCGTGTGGCTGGGCCCAAGCCAAACACGGCTTACGCCCGCTCCAGGATGCCCACCAGGCGTTCGAACGTATTCGTATCAAAGTCAGGATGTACCTCGATCCGGTGCCCGCCCGGCACCACCACGGCCAGCCCACAACTCGGTTCGTGTTGCTTCGGCGACTTCCTGGCTACCAACTCCACCGGCACCAGACGACCGACCGGAGAAATTGGCTTACGCCTTCTCTTCCAACGCAGTTTCTTTAGATGGCGATCCAGTGTGCTGAAACTCAAACCTCGACTCTGGCAAAACTCGCTCCGCCGCATACCGCTGCTCACAAACTCGGCCACCAATTGCTGAACCTCCGCTCGTGTACGTCGCTTAGGCGCTGACAACTCTGTTTTTGCGGTCATCCGATAACTTCAACAGAAACCCCGCCTGTTGAACAGGTGTGTTGCTCAGACGTTTACTGTCATCTTTCCGTAACATTTCTGATCTCACCTGCGAACAACATGGCTGACCCCATCCTCTGCCTGTATGCGTTGAAGGGTTGAAGGTGACGACTTCAAAATCATGTCACCTAGAGCCGAGGGCCAGTGGTTCATTGGCCAGTCGTGCGGACACGCTTCCATGCCCGTTGACCCTTCATACCGGATGGTCGTCTAACCTACTTATGCTCATCGATTCCCAGGCGCTCGGAAGGTCTATATGGTTCTGCTGGACGTGCCTTTCTAACTCTTCTGTGAGGCTATCCTTAGCCTTGATGCCAGACAGTTCATCGGGCGGCAACTCAAACACCATTCCGCATGTCGCGCATTGTTGCCGTGACCAGCCATCGGGCAGAACTCCAAACACGTCTATCAAGGTCGCAGGATTCCTTTCTTGAAGAGATACTCCATGATTACCACGGCAACTGCCATCACTCCTACGGTCCACCGATTCGGCAACAAATCGCACCAATGGGATCTAGCCTTCATGCGGACATGATACGCTTGGGATTGAGAGCTCAGGAGCAGAACCATAAGAAACCCACGCCAAGCTGTTCCAAAACGGGAAGGTGAGATAGTCCTCCCCTCCCCGGTTGGTATTCCACAGATGGTGTCGGTTCACGCGTCACAGACCGATATGCTGCATACGTGAGATAAGTGAAATAAGTGAAGGTAAACATGGTGTTGCTACAGAGGGGGCCAAAACGGTTGGTCCCCTCTGTTTGTAGGCCAGAGTTCTTCCGCAGCCTGATGTTCATCCGCCACAGACCGCCAAACTTCGCTTCGCGTTAATCTCGGTCGCGAACGACGTTAGCGGAGCTTATGAAGAATGATGTTGCACCCGAGTCCGTCGAGCCCAACCTCCACAACAAGCCGGACGACATCGGCACCGTAGCGGCGAAACAGAAGAAGCCGTACGAGAAGCCAGCCTTCCGTCACGAAAAGGTCTTTGTCACCGCAGCACTGTCCTGCGGCAAGCTATCGGGCACGTGCATGAACTCCAAAGTGTCGTGAGCCGAACAGATCTCCTCGCGGTGACGAAGAGTAGAAGGCAGCCACGGATGAGGGCACTACTGTAGGCTCACCTGGTCTTCATTTGATCTGCTGCATCTGGAAACCGGCGTCCACAACCGGTTTCAGGCTGTCGTATTCTTGCCCATCCCTGCTATCATCCCGGCGGGGGTCCCATGAAGAACATGAACGTAGTAGTTCAGCAGTTGAAGAAGGAACGTGAACACACGCAGTAGCAACTCCAGCGCATAGACGGGGCACTCGCGTGGCTGGGGAGCGGTTCCAACGGGGCATAACGCACAATGTCCGCGGCCGGTCGCCGGAAGATCAGTCTGGCGCAGAAGGGGCGGTGGGCGAAGCAGGTCATGCGCCGAGGGCGAAGCGAATGATCTCGGCGGCAGGCCGCAGGCGGATCGCGGCGGCACAGATAGCACGGTGGGCGAAGGAGAATAGGGCGGCGTAAGCCAGACAAGGCCTGGCTGTGATTCCATCATCAATCGTGCGTTTTGTCGCCGAATCACTCCCGTTAACAATCCAAGTTGGAGGCTCCCGCCAAACTAGCCATCACATTTAGGCGGACTTCGCTGTTGGCGTACAAAACTCGATGACCTTTGCACGTCGGCGCTGCCAAGTGCGTTTCGCGGTTTTCTGGAAGCTCGTAGGTACATAGAACCCGATCACTTTCGCCATAACTACCTCCTTGACGCTTGCGAATCTCTATAGACCGGTTGCGACAGCCCAATATTCATCGGGCTGGAACTACCGCGTACTCGACTCGCACAACACGAGTCTGAGCAGTTTGGACCAGCCGAGCTATTCTTTCCAGACTTATCCTGTATCTATCGAGCCGATGAAACAGTGGTGGCGAAGCACGATCCTGACCACACAAAATACAGCAAGGCCGACGATTGGGTATTCGCGAGCCGAGCAGCGCGTGGGCAAAGACCATATTGGGGCCAGTGCCTCATGCGAAAGATAATCCGTCCAGCTGCAGCCAAGGTTGGGATCACGCAGCACATCGGCTGGCACACCTTCCGACACACCTATTCCTCATTATTGAGAGCAAACAAGACGGACATCAAAGTGACGCAAGAATTGCTTCGTCATGCATCCAGCCGCGTCACACTAGACTCGTATACACAGGCAGTCACAGCACAGAAGCGACGAGCCCAAAGCAGCGTCATTCGGCTTCTGCAGCCGTCCACAACGGCTGCAGGTTGAGACGGGTCTACTAGGGATCTGTTCCTACTTTGTGCCTGCTCGAAAAGCACGATCAGTGCGAAAACATTGGCTCTTCAATGTAGTGCATTCGCGCTGACGGGACGACTTGTGCCTTTTTTGTGCCTATATAAAGGAGGATGAAAACCGTAAGTTGCTGAAAAGGCTTGGCGTCCCCGACGGGATGGACTTTGAACATTGGGACCGAGCCACTGGAACGAGCTGAACGCTTGTTTGCGATGTGTGCGGCGATCCTGAATGACACGTTGGGTGCGCCATAATGGCCGCACGCCGCGCTCTTCCCTTTCCTCCGCGCCGACCGAATCGTGCCTGCCCCAGACTCGTAGATCAGATGACCCGCAACCTCCGCGTAACGAAGTGGCTCTGTCCGGTTCCAGCCGTGGGCGTCTGTTCAGACTCGACGGGCTGTGTTCAGATTGCGGGCGCGAGTTTAGGAATCCTTCTTCGCCGCCTTGGCCAGCTTGTTTCTTGCTTCTTCGATCCAAGCCTCGGTGAGTTTCCGAATACCGGTATCCGTGCAGCGATCGCGGGCTTTTTCGAGCCTAGCGATGTCCTTCTTGATCCCGTCGATCTCCGCAGGGGAGAGCATAGACCAGTGTAACGCTCACGCAAACGGGAAATGGGAAAGTGAGGGCCGCCCGAGTTGAGCTGAGGGTGGGAAGTTGGGCGGCCCCGTTGAGAGAGTTATGCAAGAAGACCACAGGATTACACACACCCGGAGTCGCTGTCTGTGACGGATGAACATTGTCTGGGCCGCGTTGGCCAGCTTCTTCTTGTCTCTTCGATCCATGCCGCGGTGCCCTTCTGAATGCCGCGTGCGTACTCGCGGGCTTTTTTTCCAGAGCAGAGATATCTGCGGCTCGACTCATGTGAGCCGTATCGCTCAGAAGGCAATCTCCCCAACGAATATCGTAGGATCGGTATTCAAAAAGGATTCTTCACCGATGGCAACACGGAAAACTCTTCAACTCTTGACTGTTCTTCTTGCTGCCTGCTCCCTTCCCGTCGCGGTCTCACAAGCGATTCCCAACGAAGCCGCCATCGACGGCGAAGTGAGCAAGATCCTGACCCAGACTGGCGCTAAGGGCTTTGCGGTTGCGGTTATCGATCACGGCAAGGTCAGCTATGTACACTCCTACGGCGTCCGTAACGGCAAGGGAGATCCGCTGATCACGGACACCGTCATATACGGTGCGTCGCTCACCAAGACGGTGTTTGCATACACGGTGATGCCACTGGTCGATCAGGGCAAGCTCAACCTCGACACACCGCTTAAGGACGATCTCGACAAGCCGCTGCCACGCTATGGCCCCGATCCGGTTTTCCCAGACAAGTACGGGCCATATAAGGATCTAGCCGACGATCCACGCTGGGAAAAGATCACGCCGCGCATGTGCCTGACCCATTCGACCGGTTTCAGCAACTTCTGGTTCATCGAGCCCGACCAGAAGCTACACATCCATTTCGATCCTGGTACGCGTTTCAGCTATTCGGGCGAAGGCTTCATCCTGCTGCAATTCGTCATCGAACACGGCCGCAAGGCGCAGGGGCTGGGGCTCGATGTCGGCGATCTAACCAAAGCCAATTTCGATAGGCTGGGCATGACACGCACCAGCCTGGTGTGGGCTAACGGGGTCGACCCCAACGTTGCCGATGGCTGGAACGATCAGGGCCAGCCGCAGACACATGAAAAGCGGAGTAAGGTGCGTGCAGCGGGCTCGATGAATACTACGATTTCCGACTTCTCGAAGTTTGCCGCCGCTCTGGTGCGTGGCGATGGCTTGAGTGCGGCCTCACGCGCAGAGATGACGAAGCCCCGGCTGCACATCACCGTGGCTCATCAGTTCCCCCTGTTCCTTCCCGACCTGCCGGCCCCTGAGCAACGAATGGACTTGTTCGCGGGTCTGGGTGTCGTCGTCTTCGACGGCCCGCAGGGGCATGGTTATTACAAAGGTGGCCACGATGGCCAGACCGCCAACACACTGGTCTGCATTGACGCCAATCAGCGTTGTGTTGTCATCCTGTCGAACGATGTTCGCTCCGAGGCAGGCTTCGCCGATCTGGTCCGGTTCATTCTGGGCGACACCGGCGTGCCCTATGACTGGGAGTACGGCGATCACGCTGGGAAATCCTGAGTTCGTAGCGACTGGCAAGAGTTAGAAGCCGATGACCACCCATAACCTAAGCCCACAACGTTGTCGAAACCTGTTTCCTGGGATACGCTGAGTAAAAAGGCGTGGGGCGTTTGGAGGTTGGGTGGGCTTCATTGTGGAGTTCGACGCCAAGCATAACGTTCTTCGGTTGACTCTGGAAGGCCATTTGACGGACGCGATCCTGTTAGATGCCTACTACGGCAAGATGTGCGACAGCCCGTCCAGGGTGTCGCGGCATTACTGATGTGACGCAGGTGACGAAGTTTGACGTTTCGAGCGACACTGTAAGGCGCTTGGCGTGGACTCCACCCACAATCCCGACCCCCCAAGTGCGGATATTTGTAGCGCCGACGACCTTTATTTACGGGATGGCGCGTATGTTTCAGATCCTCGGAGAAAGCACTCGACCGAACCTACACATCGTTCGTACCTTAGACGAAGCATACGGCTTGCTCCAGATGGAGTCGCCGGAGTTCACTCCCATAGACGTGGGCAAGGCGGGTTAGGGGGAATCTGATCGAATGTGCGGGCGCTACAGACTCTCGCGACGGAAGCAGATAATCGAAGAGCACTTCGACAGCGTGTCCGGCGAGAAGACCGGTCGCCGCGATACAACGTGGCTCCCACGCAGCCTGCGCACATCGAAGTCTCTAGCGGCGTGTACTTTTTCCTGGATGTGTTCAATATTGACCAGCCACAACAATCGCGCTCAGGTATTGTGGTGTTGCTTCCGAACCGAACGGGTCATGGGTTAGCGGCGGGAAACTGGCATTCGACCCTCACGACCTGTTCAAACTTCTCGGCTGGCCTCGCCATGAGTCCAGCCCTTTTCTTGCGCCGCAAGCCGCCGGTCATCATTCGTGTCACCCACCCGAATCGCCATAATCTCCTCATGTGCGGGCGCTATCGACTCTCGCGGCGGAAGCAAATGATCGAAGAGCACTTTGATAGCCCATTGCCTCACGAGCCTTCCTGATGTAGGCTTCCTCCAACTGAGCACCGGCTTAACGGTGCTTCCCTCGCAGCCCGCGTTGTTTGTAAACGGCGCGGGCTGTGTAATCGTCATGCGCTGCGCTCTTTCTTCGCACCGGCCCGAGCGGGCGGTTTGCGCAATCACCAGTGCCTTGGGAAAACTGCGGATATGGGCAACAGACACAAGATGTACATCGTTAATAAGGACTTAAGCGGGAAGCTGATTTCTGGAGTCTGTGCCGGATGCGGGCGCATTTTCCAGTTCGAGGAGACGCCGGAAGGCAGGCGGTTAGAGAAAGCCTTTGAAACGCACGAGTGCAAGCGCGAAGACCGAATCGAGCGTACTTAGGGGCCATTGACCCTGCCACAATAGAGAACGGTTGGTGATGAGCCGCCATTTCACGCGTGAGCAATAGGGGACAGATTGGCCGTGTCACTTGCTGCTCTACTCAGAACATCGTGTCTTCGAAAGTCATTGAAAAGTGGGTGGAATCGAAGGTCACTAAAAAGTGGGTGGAATCATACCTCCGCGCTATTCTGGAAGTGGATGGTCAGAAAATTCCCGAGCGAATTATCACTGCACGTGAGGCAATCGCCGTGAGGTTGAAGGACTTGAAAGGCAGCAGCGATCATCATGCGGAACGGCACGAAATGCAATCGGCGCTGGCCACTCTAACGCGCCTTGAAAATGAAGCGAGTATCTGCCCGACGCAGCCGTCCCTTTCAAACTCAGGGGCAAGGCCTGATTTAGACCGTGCCAAGAGGCTACCGCTCGTCTCTCCGTCCGCCGCCACTGAGGAACTGAAGCGCGGGGATCGGGTCGAGGGTTTGGGCAACTTGGGAAGGCCAACGGGGGAGATCGGCACGGTTGAGCGAACGAACGAGGACGATGCAGTGGTCAAGTGGGATGACGACGGGCGCGTGAGAGTCGGCCAACCCTGGCTCAAGAAGGTTTAGCGTCTGCGATTAGCCTGACCGCAAACTATCGTGGAATCGCCATTCCACTGATCGACTCGACTCGGATGCGCGGTGCAATGCTCGGCTGATTTACAACGGCCACATTTCCGCGCGCCAGCGGCTCGAAGCACTCCGCATCGCCAACTTCTTACCTTTTATCTAACCAATCGCACAGCTCATGGTAGGAATGAAAGGAGGGAGTTGCCGGTGTGTCTGTTAAAGTTGTGGCACGGAGGTTGTCATGGACAACCAAGAGCTGCAGAACTCGGTAGCCAAGATCGCCGAGACCCTGATTACCACCCAGCGAAATCTCGTCACGGTCTCCCGCTCCCTGTGGGCAGTAAGGATTTCGATACGGGAACTGCACCCAGACTTTGAACAGATGTACCTGAAACACTTTGCGGAACCGGAGCAAGCATTCGATAAAATGCGCGACGATCTTCTCAACTACGGTCGAGACCTGGCTGATTTAGCTCGTCGTCTTCGAGGGGAATCATAAGCGTTGATGCTTCTTTCAGTCGCTCGGCATGATCGAGCGTTGCCTGCCGCACTTAAAGCATGAGTAGATCCGATGATTCGGCTCCCGATCCTTAAAGACGAGTTGGCCTTCCTGGAGAAGATATTGCCCGACCTGGAAGAAAGGCCGGACTTAGGTCATCTGGCGATTGAGATCAAGGGCCGGATGGAGAAGATTCGTCAACAGATTCGCGACTTAGAGCGTGAGCTAAATCGCGCAGCACCCCATCGAAAACCAAGATAGCGTTTCCACAGGTTCTCTTCGTGGGCGTGCTCTCGTTGTTCCGGAGGAACCGGCGGTTGGGGGGATGAAGATTCCCCCGATTCGTTCACGACTTTCGCGCAACGTCGGCGCGCTACAACGCGAAGCATCTGGCTGGTGCTCCTGACAATCTGTCACGCAGTTTTAGCGCCCCTCCCTCAGTTGTACGTGCGCAAGCGAACATACGCGCTGGCCTTCACCCGTCTAACATGGCACTCGGCGCAATGGCCTCCACCTGTACCGCCAGCCTCTTAAAGAATGCGTCGATGGAGAAAGCGAAACCAACGCCGAAAGGGATTCGCGCCGACATCCAAGAGTTGAAATCTGATGCTGACCGCTTGGTTCAACGAGCCTTGCTCCTTAGGTTACGTTGTGCCGACCTGGAAGACCGTGTGTCTGATGAGACACCGAAGACCGCAAAATCAGATGCAATAACTGTTCGGAAATAGCGGGAACTCACAGCCTGTGGCTCAGTGCCGGTACTTCTAAAAGAAGCGCGCGACGATGAGCGGAGTTAACATTACGACGATGGTGCGCCTGTAAGGTGTAAATCGCTGTACAATCCCGCGTAACCTGCTCGCGTCGATGGTCATGAGTTCTCAGCGACAACCCACTCCGTCTGTGCCCGATAGCGAGATCCGTTTTCGCCTGTTGTTTGAGAACAGCATGGACGCGATACTCCTCACGTCCCCCGATGGCAGAGTCTTCGACGCCAACTCCAGCGCCTGCTCGATACTTTGGCGGACGCGGGCACAAATTATCGCCGGAGGGCGAGATGGCGTATTGGATGCCTCCGATCCCGCTCTGGCCTTTGCCATTGAAGAGCGGCATCGGACTGGCAGGTTTCATGGTGAACTTACGGCGCAACGCCCTGACGGATCGCGATTCCCACTGGAGGTATCCTCCGCCATCTTCCCTGATGCTGCCGGGAATGAATTCACCTGCCTAATTATTCGCGACATCAGCACCAGAAAGCGTGACGAAGCGGAACGAGAGCGTCTGGTTACGGAGCTGACCGACGCCCTCGCCAAGATCAAAACGCTCACAGGTCTCCTCCCGATTTGCGCCTCCTGCAAGAAGATTCGAGATGAGGAAGGCAAGTGGACCGATATCGAACTCTATGTCCGCGAGCGGACGAAGGCTGACTTTACCCACGGTATCTGCCCGGAATGCGCTACGCGCCTCTATCCCGAGCACTACAAGAAGAAGGCTTAGAACAGCGCGTAGCTGCAACGGGCCGGTATCGGCTAACGTTTGCCCGCAACTGCGTGGCCGCGTCCATCCCGCACTTCGTTTCCTTTGAAGTGGGCAACCTTATCGAGAGGCCTTCCCGGTTCGGGTTTGTCGCCACGGTTCGGCTTGGGGCCGTTATAACCGTGCTCAGGATGGAGACGGTTGTCTACGTGGCCTTGGAAGTTGGCAGCACCATGAAACCAGGGGCCAACACCAATGAAGATGCCACCTGTAAACCATTCCGAGCCGTAGTAGCCGTAGGGGGCGCAGTCGTACGGCGCGACATCATAGTAACCATAGGGACAGTCAGGCGCGACTCCGATGTCGACGCTTACCTGAGCCTGTGTTTTGGGAGTAGCTGCCATGAAGCAGATCGCAGCAACCGCAGTTAACGCAAAGAAACTAAGTCTGTTCATAAATTCTCCTCTCCATCATCGGGGCGGTGATCGACTTACCCCTGCGCGCTACCGTAACGACTCGGATCACCTTGATCTGAGCAATATCGAACACATTCGTGTAAGGCATGCCGGGGTCGTTCTTGGCCTCGGGCTGATTTGCAGCGGCCACTCTTCCGCCACCAGCGGCTCGAAGCGCTCGGCATCGCCAACTTCTTATCTCTTACTCAATCGCACAGCGACGCTCTGCTCCACTTTTCCTACTGCCTGAGCGATCTTGCCAGTCGCCTGACCTCTGTTCATTCTCAACTTCCTCCACATCCTTACATCCAGTTCACGCTCTCTTGCGGGTTTTTGCCGTTATCTTTCTTACGGTGCGTGGCTTCTTGCGAGCTGCTGCGACGGTTTTTCTCTTTTTCCTTTTCTGGGTTGCGGCTTTGATCTGAGGCAGCAATCGCACCGCCGGTTGTTTCGCCTTGCGATGGTGGCCATGCTGTAGAGGCTGGATGCGCGCAGCTTCTTCTTCTGTTTGTAGCTGATTGACTGTAGCTTTCTGCCGCTCTTCCTCAAGGTATTCCGGAATCGTTTGAACTGTCATGGTTTGCAGTGTGGCAGAACTGTCTCCGTTTAGGCTGTGCAATTTTAGCCACTCTGTGACAATGCATCTGGCCCGATGAGGGTTGCAAGTGGACCAACTTTTGCCGTTGAGAAACCCGCCTCACACGCGACGCACAAACCACACAATCACCAGAATCACGATAATAGTTCCGAGCACACCCATACCTAACATAGACCCTCCACCGAACACGTCGGGTATCGAAATCACCCAAGCAGACATTGTGCCGTTCGATTCCGGCTTTCGTCTGCGCAGAACCAAACACTATTCGGGGGAAAATACGGGGCGGACAGAGCTGTATCTCGAATCCTCGTGTGTTCAATTCGGTACATCATCGAACTGCTCTCATTCGTTAGCGTGTCCGGCATCATGCGGCTTGAGTTCACCAAGTGGTTTCGCCCGCCCAAGACACTCGCGGACGTCATGCAGGAACTACAGTCCCACATCCCCCGCGACTTAGTTGACGCGCCAGGCGGCGCGGCTTCTCTCAGCTCCAGTCCGACTCGGGCGGCCTCATTCCCCTTTCAGCGTGCGGTGGCGTACGAACTGGTCCATGCTCTCCACTGCCGAAAGGGACAAAATAAAATCCGAACTGGCCGACTTGGAAAAGGCGCGCAACAGTTGCACTGATGGCGGGCTCCGCAAAGTGATCGAGTCTTGGATTGAGGAATTAAGGAAGAAGCTGGCCAAGGCTGCGTAGGAATCCGATGCGGGCCGGTAGCAATGCAACGACACTGAGCACGTTGAAATGCTCCCGGTCCAGCCTGCCCAGTGCTTAGAATCACGTCTAACAGGCTGCGGAAAAACTCCGTATGAGGCCGCAATGAGCCACACCCCAGTGGAGGTTATGGGAATTGGCAACAATAAAACTGCTGGAGACCGAGGTACTGGCTTTATAGTTTGAACGGAGAAGAACATCGATGGCTCCGACCGACATGGCATGGGGTCCAGTTTCCGCCAGCGAATGGTGGGGCCGCCATCGCCTCCGCTACAATATTGGACTGGTTGTCGCCGGATTCTTGGCTTTCGCATGCTACGTCGGAGTGGTTGCGTGGGGTGATTCTATCGGGGCAGTCCCCAATGCGGAAATCAATCTTTTCACCACGGCATTCCAAGCGGTTGGCTATCTATTTATGATGGCGGTGGCGAACATCTGTTATTTTCTCGGTCCTCTTTCTGAGCGCATAATCAAACCCACGGATCTTGAGACCGACCGCCGCATCACGTTTCGGCTGGGGTTTTGGTTTTCCGTGCTCTTACCGTTCAGCATTCCAGGTCTTCTGGCCTGCCCGTGCTTGACCCGTCCCTCGTGGTGGCACGGATAAGATGAACGGGGAGTCCGTGTGATCCGCGCTTTGTACGCCTGTGAGGGCATCAGCCTCAAAAGACTGACGAGGTATCAAGAAACTCTCTTGTTTCCACAGGCTAAGCTGGTAAGAAGTAGGCATGCGTGGAGACGACGAGCAGCAATTGGACGTGTTCAGCTACGTGAGCCCTGAGCAGCGAATCCCTCCGAGCCATCCTCTTCGTTCGTTGCGTGCAATGGCCGACGAAGCATTGCGAGAGTTGCAGCCTCGTTTCAAGAAGCTGTACGCCAAAACCGGGCGGCCATCAATAGCGCCAGAAAAGTTGCTGCGGGCCTTGTTGATCCAAGTGCTCTACTCCGTGCGCAGCGAACGCATGCTGATGGAGCAACTGGATTACAACCTTTTGTTCCGCTGGTTCGTGGGACTGAACATGGACGACGCCGTATGGGATGCAACCGTGTTCACGAAGAACCGCCAGCGCCTGCTCGACGGCGACATTGCTGATGCCTTCTTCGCCGCCGTGCTCAAGCAGGCACGTCAGCGCGATCTGATCTCAGATGAGCACTTCACCGTCGACGGAACCCTACTGGAGGCATGGGCGGGACAGAAGAGTTTCCGCCGCGTCGATGACGAACACCACCCGCCCGCCGCTGGAACTGGCGGAGGCTCAAACCCAACCGTCAACTTCCATCGTGAGAAGCGTAGCAACGAGACCCACTGCTCGACCACTGACCCAGATGTCATGCTGTCCCGCAAGAGCCGAGGCAGCGGCGCCGTACTGGCCTATCGCGGCCATCTGCTGACAGAGAACCGCAACGGTCTGGTGGTTTCGACACTCACCACGCGAGCGTACGGCTCGGCGGAACGCGATGCCGCACTGTTGATGGCTGAGGCTCTACCCGGCACGCACCGTGTCACGCTTGGAGGCGATAAGGGTTATGACGCACGCGAGTTCATTGCCGAGCTGCGGCACATGGAGATACGCCACATGTCGCGCAGAACGACACGAACCGCCGCAGCGCCATCGATGAGCGCACAACGCGCCATGCTGGGTATCAACTCAGTCAGAAGGCACACAAGCGAATCGAAGAGGTGTTCGGTTGGATGAAAAGTATCGGCTTACTTAGGAAGCTGCGGCATCGCGGACTGGAGCGAGTGGGTTGGACGTTCACCTTCACGGCGGCCGCTTACAACTTAGTGCGAATCCGGAACCTAATGCACGGTGCCCCACAGCCGCAGCGTGCCTGAACGCGCTCCATACCGCCTCAAACCGCGACTTCCAACCGAACAACCCACGAAAAGGGAATCCTGAAGAGAGCCGTAGAAGACACGTCATGCCCGTATAGGCTCGTTTTTCAACAGCCTGCTAAGTGATCGAATTTGCTCAGACTTTTATTTCTGGTTGCTCCTATTGTGCTGTATCAGGAGAAATCGGATGAAACACATACTTCTCTCAACAATCTTCTACTGTGTTGCTGTGGCTGCCTCAGCGCAGACTTTCACAGTGCTCCACAACTTCGAACTAACCGACGGCGATGAGCCTCAAAGTACCCTCGTGAAAGATGCTTCGGGCAATCTTTATGGCACGACCGCATTCGGCGGCACGGGCTACGGCGTCATCTTTAGAGTTGCCCCCAGTCAGAGCGAAGGCTGGAGCGAGACAGTATTGCACAGCTTTACGGGTGGTTCAGACGGATCGAATCCTTGGTCGGGACTGATCGCAGATGCTGCAGGCAACGAGTTTGGCACCGCTCCTAACGGAGGCAGTACAGCCAACGAATGCGAGGGTTATGGGGGCTGTGGAACGGTATTCTCGATCAATAGAAACGGCAAATTCTCCGTTGTATACAGCTTTCTTGGCAGCTATGACTCGCCTCCTGACGGCCAACATCCCCTGTCGCGCTTGATGCGGGCTGCCACGGGCAATTTCTTCGGCACAACAGAATCCGGGGGCAATCCCGCCCTCTGTCAAGAAGTCAGCTGTGGTGTGGTGTTCGAAGTCGATGCCCGTGGAACGGAGAGCGTTATCTACAGCTTTCTGGGCTCCATCCCCTATCTGGGCTCCGCCCCCGATGATGGCGCATTGCCCAATGCCAGTCTCATAGAGGATGCCGCAGGCAATTTCTATGGAACCACCCAAGCCGGTGGCCTCAACGAAAACAATTGTTCGGAAGAAGGCTGTGGCGTCGTCTTCGAGCTAAGCCCCACTGGCAGCGGAGGATTTACCGAGAGCGTACTCTACCGCTTTACCGGCGAACTCGATGGCGCTAGTCCACAGTCCAGCTTAATTCTCGATTCTGCTGGAAACCTTTACGGTACGGCGGCTAGCGGTGGCAGTACGAACTGCGCTCTCGCCCCCTCTATCTGCGGCGTGGTTTTCAAGCTGACTAAGGAGTCCAACGGAGGGTGGGAAGAGAGCGTTCTGCATTCGTTCGTCGGAACCGACGGAGCCATTCCTGACGCCGAGCTGGTTCGCGACTCGGCCGGAAACCTTTACGGAACCACGGCGAATGGCGGCGATATGACTTGTCCATACAGCTCCTGGGGCTGTGGCACAGTCTTCAAGCTTAACGCCAGCGGCAAGGAAACCGTCCTGCATGCTTTCAGCGGGCCAGACGGTGTAAGTCCGGAAGCCGGTCTCCTGCTCGACGATAGCAAGCACGCTCTTTACGGCACCGCAACCTCCGGCGGAGACCTCACTGGGGAGAATTGCAACGTCCCCCATTACGTACAGGGATGCGGCGTAGTGTTCCGGGTCACGCCTTAACGACAACTGGATGGTTGGCAGAGGCCAGCGATTCTAAGAGACGGCTTTATGTCGTCTTTTGCATCACGCGGAAGGTGGGAGTACCGGCAACTCCGATGCTTGACCGAGCATCGTCCACCCGATCTGCCATAATCTCCTCATGCGCGGGCGCTGCCGACTCTCACGACGTAGCAGATCATTGAAGAACACTTCGACAGCCCAACGCAGTCACGTCAGCCGTTCACGACCGGATGCCGGTCATCCTCAGTCCAGATGCCTACGACGTGTGGCTCGATCCTGGATTCGTGGATGTGGCTGCGGCGTCGGAGGTGTTGAAGCCGTACGATGCTCGGCTGATGAGGAGCTACCCGGTGAGTGCGCGGGTGAACAGTGTGGCGAACGATGGTGCGGACTGCTGCGTGCCTCTCGCTTTGGAATCGCCTTCGCAGCGCCAACTGTTTTGAGGGAGTGGTTCGGCACGCTGAGACTTGACGGGCCAAGTCTACCGTGACGCTTTGAGTTGCGCAAGCTCAGAAGCAACCACTTCCGGTGCGCCCTTAAAAGCGGTAATCTTTCCGGTCACACAAATGCGCTTCCCCCTGTACGTGGTCTCCGGCTCATCAAACTTCGAGCGATCACTTCCCCAGATGACGACAGTGAATACCTGATCGGGATAAGGCTGGTCGAAATTCAGAAAGGTAGGGCTGCCGTGGCTACTCTCTGCCCAACGTGTGCTTACGACCTTGCCGCAGACCGTTGCCTGTTCCCCAACATGAGCTTTGGCCTCAGTGGCGGTAAGGGTCTTCTGGGCCAAGACCGAAGTAGTCGCCAACAGAACAGACGCCAGAACCGAAAGGGTCGGTGGTCGCCGCGACATGATGCCTCCTTCGGAAGACGCGGCCCATTCTCCGTCTGCCGAAGTGCGATGTCAAGCACTTGCCCTGTCAGTTCCAGCGCCCCTTGGTCGGGCAGTATAAGACAGAAGTTGCCACTGGTCGAGTCGCTGGCACCAACGTGCAATATCACTTCAACTACAGTGCCAGTGACACGCAGTCTGGCGCACGGTTAACATTCTCGCGCCGCACGGGCCGAACACTTCCCTAGGGATACCATCAATCAATCTACGGCTAGAACGCTGGGATGAAGACCATGAGAGTCGATCTATCTGGTCACACTTTCGTATATCCTGATGAGTGTGCTTGTTGTGGCGGCGTGCCGGATCGTGAATTGACGGTCTGGGCACGTCGTTCGCGCGGAACCAGGGTCATTCACACGGAAACCAAGTTATGGGATGTCCCGTACTGCACCGCCCGCATTGAGCACATAAGGGCTGAGATATCGCGTGAATTGCAAAACGTACGGCTATCGTTGGCCCAGTACCGTTCCTCGTTGGTAACGGTAGGAGAAATCCATTACACACAGAAAGTCGTTGTCGGCCCGAAGGCTGCGTTTAAGATTGGCGGACACGTGACAATGGATGGGGGATATTTCGATATTCGCCAGGTGCCCGAGGACTTCATCCAAGCTGCCCCACCTAACACTGGTACATTAGCCGACAACATCAAGCTCGTTGGATCGGCCATCCTTGGTGGTATGCAGACTCTCGACGGCATTCATTGGAGTCATGTCGTGTTTATCGGTACCCACATCAAATACCGGGGCGGAGAGCTAGACCTTGACGATGTGACCTTTGTGGGCTGCACGTTTGAGGCACCCGACAATAATCGCGGCGTGCAGTTCGCCAACTACGTCGCGCTCATGGAGCCTCAACTACAAATCCAATCCCCGGCGACGCACTCTTAACTGCCGCGCCCTACGGCTTCTCCAACGTCGCATCAATGTTAATGTTCCCACCGGCGCTGACCGTCATCTCCCGCTGCCGGCAGGATAACCATCTCGAGATATACGGTCTCGTTGGGCTTAACATCCACTTCCAACGGGGCCGTCTTCTTCTCGCTGGACTCGAAGTCGTGTTTCCCTGCGGCCACTTGCAGAGAAGCGTAGCGGCCATTCCCCAGCCGAGTAGCCTGATTGCCATCGATGTAGACAGACGGCTTCAACGCCGAGCCCACGTACTTGCTTTGGCGATACACGATGACTGTGCCTTCCTGAGCGAACGAAGCCACTGCCAACAGTAGCAGCCCGACTAACATCCCAGTCTTCTTCATGGATTCACTTCCTCCATAGAATTCTTACCGCTGGGATGTCACGAGACAAGTTACTGAGGGCGTGCAGGATTACATCCGTAACTTGGCCCGCCGGGGCGCGGCCTGGGACGCTGTATTTTGGGAGATTAATCCGACCTTTGAGTCGGCTCTGCGAGAGTTGCTCGGGAACATCGTGGACCAGTAGCGAATCGCTATTCTCTCCCGCAAACGCTGTCCACCTTCTCCGTTATTAACTGCGCCCACTGTACGCTCGCCGAGATCAACTTGTCCGTCCTCGGGCTTCCCTGCGGCCCGCCGAAGAGATCGTCGGCAGTGCTACCACCAAATAGTAGACCCGGTTCGCTATGCCCTTGCGGGGGAAGACTGGCGAACGAGGTCTGTTGGGCCTATAAGCCTGGCCAGAGTAGGCCCGATCTATAGCCATGCTCACTTCATTCGGTGATAGAAAGATTGAAAGGTTGCAACCTGACGCTGCTCGGAATTGTGACTTAGTCTCGTCGGTGGCTGTTTATTCCTTCAAGATCGACGCATTTGTTGCACGCGCATCGGTATGAAGGGTCAACGGGCATTGCAACGTGGCCGCACGCCTGGCAAATGAACCAATGGCCCTCAGCTTTAGCTGACATGATCTTGAAGTGGTCACCTTCAACGCAGTACGGGCAGCGGATGGGGTCAGCCATGTTGATCGCAGATTAAACTCGAAATATTTACGGAAAGATGACAAAGCGCCATTTCCTCCCCAGCGGTCCCTGCTCAAACACTGCGGTTGTGTCCTGAATAGTGCGTTCCTATGAAAAAGCCCCGTTACCACGTGAGTGGAAGCAGGGCTTGGTACTCCCAAGGTTCGGTCCTTAAAGAGGGAAGGCGATCTTTATAGCAGGCTAGATTTCCAGTTGTAAGCGCCCATCCGTGCTATACGGATGGGAGTCTAGTGGTGGGAAGCAACTGGACTGCGTTGACAGTTTCTCACAGGGCAATGTTCGTCCGTCACAGACAACAGTTCTGGGAACGTGCAATCTTGGGGTCTATCGCATAACTCCCCCACGGGCTTACCCAGTTCCCCAACTCGGGCGGCCTCATTTTCCCCATTGAACGTGCTCAAGCGTACACTGGGATATGCTTTCCATTGATAAACGATGAATGTACCGGCTAGACTTTCGCCTTCAAGTATTGTGCGGCGAAGCTACACCCGCCGTTTGCTCCCGTCTATTTGTCTGTTGTTCCTTTTCGCTTTCGGGCTGCACAGCGCCGGTGCGCAGGCCCAAAACGCAGTTGTGCTGGTGGGGTCCGGATCGAGTGTCCCTGCTCCTCTTTACCTCCGGTGGACGCAGGAGTATGGCAAGCGCAATTCCAATATTCAGATGCGATATCTCCCAGTCGGAACCAACGATGGGATCAAGCAGATATCTCATGCTGCGAGCGATTTTGCAGCCGGAGAAGCTCAACTGACCGAGAAAGAGCGTGAAGAAGGAGATTTGATCGAACTGCCGGTCGGGCTCATCGGGATCGTTCCCATCTACAACCTTCCTGATATCCACCAGGAGCTTCGGCTTTCGGGGGAAGTGTTGGCCGAGATGTTCCTGGGCGATGTAAAAACGTGGAACGCGCCACAGATCGTGAAGCTAAACCCAGACATTACTTTGCCGAATCTTCCGATCCATGCGATCAACCGCCCCGCAGGAAAGGGATCCAACTACGTCTTTACCGACTTTCTCTCCAAGGTGAGTTCCAAGTTTCGGGCTCAAGTTGGTATCTCGGCTTCCCCGAAGTGGCCGGTTGGTGAACCCGCGGAACGTAGTTCCGATATGGCCGACAAGGTGAAGAACAGCCCCGGATCCATCGGCTATGTCGAATATCAATATGCGGTGAAAAATGGCATTCCCCAAGCCGCGGTGCTGAATCCCGCTGGTAAGTTTGTTAAGGCTTCCGCTGAAACTATTGCGGCGGCGTGCCAGGCAGCCGAAGCGCCGCGGTGGAATAGCTTATCCTCCTCGCTGTCTAACGCACCCGGAGCAGATTCTTTCCCGATTGCCAGTTTCACGTGGATTTACCTCCGAACAAAATCCACCGATTCCGCTCGTGCGACGGCGTTAAACGATTTCTTGAATTGGATATACACGGATGGCCAGCAGTTTGCCGTCCAAGAAGGCTATGCCGAGCTGCCAACGCCGCTGCTCGCCGCAGTGAGGAAGAAGGTCAATGACTTGCGGTAGAGTTCCGTTGAGCGGAACATCCGCGCCAAGCTCCCGCTCAGGGTCGTGTTGGGGTATGCGCTGCCGGAAAGCCAAAGGATGTACGGTGCTATCTCCATGAACGGCGCTGCGGCTGGCCTTCCTCACACGTGTGCCGGTCGAACTTTCCCCACAGGTACTCTTCCGCGCCGATGTGATCGTTGTAGTAGGTGGGCGTGAAGAACTTATGCTGGCATTTCGCGCAGGCAGCCATCGCTGGAACCTTATCCATATACCAAAAGACGACAAAGCTGCGCTCCGGCATGGGTGAGACTATACGCTCGAAGTGGCCGCCTGTCGCTGCCCCGGAGTTCGGGCTATGCAGGCGGGCGTCGCGGGTGTGGCACAAGATACGTGTACGTACATCCGGCGATGTACGGCTTTGCCGTTAATTGCCGTGACAGGGCTATGCTTAACTGTTTCGACGCTCCTCGAACCAAGTCCCAAAAGGACAGCCGATAAAAGCCGTACTGCGGAACACACGCAGGAAGCAATAACCGGCTTCGTGATACTCCCCAAAGATATCGGAATATTGGATCACTCCATAGATGTAAATCGGGACAGAACCATCAATCAGATTCTTTTCCGTTGGCGCAGTGCCGAATGTGTCTCCGATATTCCCCAGCATATTCCCGCCAGGAGAGGTGTAGGCGGGGACCTGCATATTCTTGATGGTTTGCTCGGGCGTTCTCTCCGAATGTGGCATAGCGATGAAGTCGAAGGCCGATAGCTGGGGTACGACCGCTGTTGGCAGCGTGAATGTCAACGCACACTCTGCGCGATCCGGGAATGTTGCATTCGGGCGGATTAGACATAACGGCGAGCGTTGTGGCTACATAGGCCCGCTCATCCTGCTTAAAGGATTGATTCGAGGAGTTCAATGTATCCCTTGCGGTATTGGCCGCGCTAGTCGTGGCATCGGCAGCTTGCTTATTTATGAAGTTGGCTTTAAGCATCGCATCCAACTGATCAGAGTAAATCCAAGCAATACGAACGGTAACGATGAAAATCAGTATCTCGAAGAAGAATTGCCACACACTAAGCCGTCTCCACCATGGTGGCGTTGGTTTTGGACCGTGATAGGAGTGGCAATGTTTGGGTGGGGGCGGTGGACTCTCGGCGAGATCGCTGTTGTCGCCACGGTCGGCGGTGTTATCTTGGCCTTGTGGAGTGCCTGATTCCAATTCGTCCATAGGTGCGTGTCCTTTATGAAAACACTCCAGTACAGGGAAGGGCCGGAAGCACTAGAGAACTTTGAAAGAAGGTATGAAAGCCCTTTTCAAAGTTCCCAAAGATGCAGTTGTGAGGGCCGGGAAAAGGAAGCGACGGAAGAAGGCTTCCTCCCGCGCCCAGAGTGTACGCAAACCACGTGGTTTCGACAAGGACTAGAAGTGGAAGGTGTCCCACATCGGCTGAATAATTACCTTCCTCGTTCCTGCTAGGCGATTTCGCTCTCTGGCAAGGAGGCAAGGGGGGTGGCCGCCCCCCAGCCTCGGCCAAAAGCGTAGTCCCTGGCGAAAACCCCGCACCCCGCGCGGCAAGTCACGGGCAGATCGTCTGCTGATCCACTTCCGATCTCGCGTTCTCCCCGCGTCCGTGCTTCCGCGCGGTGCATGCTCTCATCGAGGGGTGCTGCGCTTTAATTGCCATCCGATTGCCGAATCGATTTCACGATTCGAGGGGTGAACCGTATCGCGCGAACCCGTCAGAGTCCTTTAAGCAGGCTGGACATCGTCGTATCGACACCGCGAGCGATGACCTGCAGAGTAATGAGGCCAACCTCGCGCTTGCCCCGCTCGATGTCCGACAGATGTCCACGATTCATGTCCAGGTGAACGGCAAGGTCCGTTTGAGCGTAGCCCTTCTTCTTGCGTAGTCGTCTTATCCGATCGCCCAACCGCAGCAGTAGCGCGTGTCTGCCTCTGGACATTCATTCATGATGGGCATACTATGCGAGACGCGTGTCTGGCATGCTAGACACGCGTGAATCACTCGCCTGCACCGATGTCGCTGAATCCGCCCAAGAACGAGAACCCACTGGGGCTCGGCGTATTAGACGCCGCGGATTCGATGCTAAAAAGCGTTGTTGATAGGCTAACGGCTATCGTCGATAAGCCCACGAGGCAATGGACATGGGTCGAGAGGAAGCATGCCGGCAGAGCTATCCGGCATCGCCAACCATGCTCTGCTTCGGTTTAATCACTGGGTAGAGCAGGAAATCCGGATCAAAAACGCTGGTTCAGTGATCGGTTGTCTGGATTCGATCAGGAGAAACTCGTGGTATGCGACCCTCGGGCCGCCCAGTCGTTGTCGGGGTCGATCTCATCTCAGGCAAGACCTGAAACGCCTGAACGACCTGTTCGGAAATGGGTGTGCGCTGGTAACCGAGACTGTCCCTGTCGGATACGGAGATTTGCGTCAGAACGATGCCAGGATAACGGACGGGAGCCCATTGCCGAGCCCGAGCGTGCGGCTCTACACCATCGGCGAGCTTGCTGCACTTCACCGTTTGAGTCCCGGTACCGTCACGCGTCTTTATGAGAACGAGCGAGGTGTGCAGGTGTTCCAAGGAACGCGCGAACATCAGCGACGAAGAGGGCGTCGCTATCGTACGCTGCGGGTGCCGCGACATGTTTACCTGCGGGTAAAGAACAGGATGGAGAATAAGTGACATCGCTCTTCCGGGCAGATAGGCGATGGTCTACGCGCACGTCCGCGACGAGGATGCCGCCAGAGAAGCCCGCCGCGTGACGATGCAGATTTTCTGAGCTGGCGAAGCAGCGCCCACAGCCAACCTCCTTGGAAGATTTCACGACTAACGTGGTATTGTCCTTCGCAGTGCGTTCGCGCCGGACGAGAGCCTTATGACTGGATCGAATTTCCCCGACCCCAGTCCGCTACCATCACCCGAACCCACGATTCCGCCGGTGAGAGAACCGCCCTACGATCCACCGATGCCCCGATCACCCGTAATTGAGCCCGACGATCCCGCGGAACCGAATCAGATCTAACGAGACCGTCCACTCGGACTGCCACAGCGAAGCAGACGAACAAAAAGCCCACGCGATGCGATGCCTCACCCGTGGGCTGTCGTGTTTTCCCGAGTCTGACTCTTTTATTTTCTCCTCCCTGTCCAGAATTGAACAGACTTCCGTCTTGGGAAGTCACATGATTACTTGGCGAGGCGTTGCACGATGTGGCTGAAAACTGAGGGAACTGACTCTCCGCAAAACCAAGCTACAAAGGAGAATGGCTATGAACTATGACAAAGTACCGGAGATCAGCTCCGAGCTACGCACGCTTCTAAACGAACAGACTCCGGTTATGACGAACTCCGTGAGGATCACCCTCGCCGAGTCGCCCCAACCGGAAATAGACGCATCTCAAGCAAGAAACGAACGCCTCCGCGAACTTAGCGAAGAATTGAGCAACCTCGACGGCAGGCTTCTGCGGTCTTACCGATTCCACTCGGCTTGGCTCATCCGGATTGTGCGCCCCCACACAAACATCTTTTCTTGGATCGCCTCACACTGGAGAATAGGTGCGGCGATCGCTCATGCTGTCCGAATTGCAGTCACGTCCACACGATCCATTGAGACCGATGAAACACGCGCCGAACACGCGCAACGAACGACGGAAGAGGCAAAAGAGGTTCGCGCCATCGCTGACAAAATCTCAAACTATGCACGCAGAGTCCATCGCCGCTACCCTTCCGGCGAAGTGGTGGTTGGCGAGAACGACTTGGCGGCACAGCTTCGAAAGCGCCGAGATAGAGTCGGTACGGCGTTGAACCTCCTGCTTGGCGAGCAAAAGGTCAAGAAGGCTTCGCTCGGTGGGTATTGGAAGCTGAACATCTGATTTGTAGAGCGCCGCATGGCTAAGCTCCCACAGCGAGATACGGCATTTAGGGCCGCGATGCACGACAAACCGAGCAAGTAAGGCACCGACCGGACAAAGCAAAGCCCACGCGATGAATCGCTCATCCGTGGGCTGTGTAGGTCTCTGTCAGAGCTTCGGTGTGCCTGCTAGTTTGCGGGTCGATACTTTCGCGCACGCTCCCTCAGCTCTCTCAATTCTCTGGGCCGCCAGAGCGCCTCAAGTTCTTTCCCAGACGACGTGCTTCGTACCGCCACTATGACGCCGATGCGCCCCGCGATCTTTGCGAAGCGCAAGATTTTCCCCTCCTCATTGGTGGTTTCAAGATGCACAAGGTCTCCCACCGACAAAAGCATAAGAGTGACCCGATTTGTGCGAGTGTGAGCCCGACAATCAAGGCTTCGCAATAAGGCGGACTTGGTAATTCGAGCGGCAGACTTAGCCTGACGGCGCTACCGGGCAATCCCCGAGTTGACGACACGGACATAGTGATTTCTCTCGGACCGCGCTGAGTTTCTCGTGGCAGACGTGGTGAAATTTGACGATGCGCGCGAGGCGGTGGCGCGAACAAGAACCATGCCTTGAGCGTGCCAGCTCGCTCCCCTCATTTGAAGAGCTGACCGACTGGAATCCGAAAGGTATTGGCCAGCTTCACGAGCGTGGTGAGGCGCAGGTCCTTTTCGCCCCGTTCGATTGCGCCGGTGAACGACCGGGCGAGGCCGCTCTGGTGCGCAAGCTCTTCCTGGGACCACTTCCTCTTCTCTCGCAGCGCTCTCACGCGCTTGCCAAGCTGTTTTCGGACAATGGTTGCATCTTGCATTCACCATACGATCAAGCTACAGTTTGACCGTCGTCCACGCTCTGTCGTAGGACGCTCTGTCGTAGTTCAACAGGCGCGCTTGAGCGATCTGAAAGGAAGAGTTCATCGTGACTGAGAACAACGTGCCCAATGACTTCCGTACGGAGCGGACTATGAGCCACTGGCCTTTGCTGGCCGTGGGAGGTATCGTCCTCGCCTTTGCTGGGTTTGTAGTCGGTCGCGCGTACCCAGCCCACGAGTACCAGCAGATCGGTAGTTTCCGGTTCGCCGACAACTCATCAACTGCCCGGTAAAAGGAGTAAAGATATCCGGAAACGGGGCGTCTGGGAAGTGTTGTCGGCCAGCCGGAAGCTGTAAACTCTTCTGGCAGTTGGGTGAGAAATCACATGGCAGAAAACCGAACAATTATCGGAAATCCACCCCAATGTCGTTCGTTTCCGCCCGGAGGGCGGCCTCTTCTTGCTTATGTGCGATGGAGTGCACTGGCCCATGATTTTCCCTGTGGAAGAGCGCGCATCAAGGAAGACCTTGCCACCCTCAAAAAAGCCTACGAGGATGCCGCCGACAACGGCATTCGACAAGTGATCCAAGATTGGATATTGGAAGCGGAGGAGGCGCTGGCAGAGGCAGCGAGAAGACGAGCCTAAAAGGGAAAGCCATGCTTCCACGAGGGGTCATAGAAGCATGGCTTTCAATACTCCTAGGTTCGGCCCAAAGATCCTTGTAGCAGGCGAGACGCGCGGCGGTAATCGCACGTCCGTGCCACACAGATGGAATTAGGTGGGGGACAAGGTAGGCCTTAGCAGGAACGCTCGATACGTCAGGGCGGAAAAATGCACACTGCTGGCTAAGAGCGATACCAGGGTGGGCTTTGGTGGGGATTGACAGGAACCAACCCCCACCCAGCAAAGCCTTTCTCTTTCAATGGGAGAACAACATTTCATCAGACTCTATCAGGCAATCATGATGGTCGTCTGTGATGAATGAATACTGGAGTGTGGAAACCAATCAGGGCGCTACTAGGAGTCTTTCTTCGGAGCCTCGCCAGCTTCTTTTATTCGCCTCTTCTTCTAGTAAATGTTTGGCGAGCTCTTCTTCTTCGCTTCGATCCAATCCTCGATCAATACTCAGTATCGGTGCACTGATCTCTCTTGTGTCGGAGATCAAACAGATCAGCCTTGATCCGGTCCGCGTGGGAGAGCCTTGCGGGTATACGCCTAGCAGGTCAAATCAACGCACGATTTAGGACACCACCGGAAATGGGAACACGCTGTTTTTCCACAACAATTACGACCAAACTTGTGACATCCGTCACATCAAAATTCTCGGTACGACAGTAGTCTGAAAGGATTAGACGACCCAGAAAGAATTGAACAATTGTTGCTTTCACCTTACTTGGCAAGAAAGGAACACCCTTGACCATCATTAGTTTTGCTCGGGGTGGCAATCTTCGTTCTCGGAACAGCCGTCGGACTCTGTTGATGCAGTTACAAGCCTTTGCTCTCAAGTAAAAGCGGCCGGACATGATGGAAAAACTTGGGGCGCGCCTAGCACAAACAAGAGTCGATGAGTGTGAATGGCTTGGTCTAAAACAGTCAAACCCACAATCCACAACAGGAAACTTGTGATAAAGGTCACAGACATTCACCGCCTAAAGGAGTATTTTCCGAACAAAGGCGAGCTAAGTCAGGGTGTGGGAGTGCTTCGTAACCGGAGGAAACAGTGAGGATGAGGAACAAACAATCGGCAGAACGACTCATGTCGGAGCGCTGGCCGAAACTCAAAGAAGAGCGCAGAACGAGAACAATCCCTAAAACCCTATCGCAATCCTTGAAGACATCGACGACTTATTGTTCAGCGTCGAAATGATAATTGCCGCTCAGAGCGGGCGGATGCATTCGAGGGACGGCCCGGATTCAAAATCGGTTCGGAATCAGCATGATGATGAACGCTACTGCCGCACGATTTCTTCGGTTCGGTGTAAGCCTGTCTGGATTGCTGGTCTCGGGATGGGTTTTAAACGGCCAAGCGGCTAAACCCGCCGAGCACGGAATCGCGGTCCCCACCGATTGGAGTCACCGCCACCTTGTGTTCTCGCTTCCGGGCTCGCCCGAACGACTCGCTCGCGTCAGTAGGGACCCTCGCTACCGGCAACAGATCCTGCGCCGCGAAAACGCGCTCATGCTGCCAATAGCCACGCCTGATCTTGATTCCAGTGCGATTGGACCTTCAATGGTTAAGCGGCACGGCGAGAACCTCAAGCGAGACTGGGCTGAAGATATGGGACCTGGCGCCAGCGCGGGCGCAGGTAATTATCCGGCTAAGTTCTCTTTCCGTGGCACCAATGCTAATTGCGGCGATGCGGCCATGCCCGATTACGTGGTCTACGGAACAGGCTTGGCAGGCTCTGCAACGCAGGCCAGCATCGTGGCATTCGACAACCTTTATTCTGGCTGTAGCAAACTCAGCTTGGGGACGGCCGCGAACTTCGCTGTTCTCGGTTCGTCTACCGTGACAAATGCCGGCAACACCGTGGTCACGGGCGCTAATATCGGTATCTCTCCGGGCACCAGCCTCACCGGCTTTCCGCCCGGCATCCTTACTTCGCCTGCAGTAGAGCACCTCGGGGACGCCGTAGCAAGCCAAGCGCAATCGGATGCTAATACAGCCTATACCTACTTTCAAGGTTTGACCGGTGCGACATCCATTGGGTCTTTGGACGGACTAACTCTTTCTCCGGGCTTGTACAAGTCCGCCGCCGCTTCCCTCGCGTTAAGTGCCAGGGCGACCGTGACTCTGAACGGAAACGGAATTTACATCTTCCAGATCGGCAGCACGCTTAACCTTGCAGGCACGGTGATTCTGTCTGGCGGCGCGACAGCGGGCAACGTGATCTGGCTCGTGGGGAGCTCCGCCACCCTCGAAGGAACTGCTATAGCGGTCGGGGACATTGTAGTTTTGGCTTCCATCACACTGGACAGTGGCGCTTCGCTCGTAGGCAGGGCTATCGCTCTGAACGGGGCGGTGACCTTAGTCGACAACGCAATTACTACTGCAGACACGGTCCCCTCAGTTTATTGGGCCTATAACACGGGTGGCCAGATCCTGACGTCTCCGTTGATTTCGCTAGACGGGTCGCAAGTCGCTTTAGTTCAAACCGACACGGGCGGGGTGGGAACCTTGGTCTTGATAAGATGGGCGGCTTCGACCGGGACTGTGGGCTCTCCGGTAGCCCCAACGATAGTCCTTCCCTCAGCATACGTCGGTTGCATCGCGCCCTGCATGACGACGGTCGTCCTGCACGACAGCAGCAATTCCACCACCGACGACACCACCTCCTCTGTCTTCTACGACTACTCTGGTGACATTGGTTGGGTGGGTGGTGCGAGGGGATGGCTCCACAAAATCACGGGTGTATTCAACGGAGTACCGACAGAAGTTCAGTCGGATGGTTTTCCGGTCCAAGTCAGCACGGCGACCCCGGCTACCCTGTCCAGCCCGGTTTATGATTCCGTATCTCGAAATGTCTTTGTTGGCGATCTTGCCGGATTTCTCTACAGTGTGGACTCCACAAATCCTGCGACGGTAATTCAATCCGCGCAGTTGGATTTCGGAGTAGGAATCGTGGAAGGGCCTATCGTAGATTCGGCGAATGGCTCAGTTTATGTATTCGCATCCAGTGACGGAACGACGAATTGCACGTTCGGCACCAGTGCTTGCGCCGCGGTGTACCAACTCAGTACAGGTTTTACCGACGGGGATCCGGGGTCGCCCGCCACTGCTGGGACAAGCGTGGCTTCGGGGCTGACGCCCAACCCAATGTACATTGGCGCGTTTGACAGTACCTACTATGCTTCCGGCGATGGCACGGGGAACCTCTATGTTTGCGGGAACACGGGCCAGAATCCAGCCATCTATCAAATTCCAATTTCTGGCGGTGTTCCCACAGCCGCAGGAGCGGCACTCGTAGGGTTGGCATCGGCGTCATTTTCGCCCGCGTGCTCTCCAGTCGCGGATGTACTGAATCCGAATCTGACAGGTGGAGCGGCAGAGAGGTTGTACGCCAGCGTGCAGGACAATGGGGTCGCAACCAGCTGTGGGGGTGCCGGCTGTGCTCTGAATTTCATCGTCACTCCTTGGCATGAGCTTACGGCATACCAAGTGGGCCAGCAGATCCTCGACATTCATTTGAATATTGAAGAGGTGACACAGGCAGGCACATCGGGAGCATCCGTCCCCGCGTTTAGCGCCACCGCAGGTACCGTTAAGACGACGGACGGTAGCGTTCACTGGATCAATCAGGGAGCACTTTCGGCGACCCCGCTGGCCATATGGACGCCCAGCACAGCGCAAACCAAAGTTGGGAACCGCATCGTTGACAGTAACGGCAACGTTGAAGTGGTGACCAAGACGGGAGCAACTGGCGGGTCGGTCCCTTTGTGGAATACCAGCGCGGGAGGTGCCACAACTTCCGATGGCACAGTTAATTGGATCAATGCGGGCGCGAGCCTTATCGCCGCGCTCCCTGCTGCCGGAGGTACAAGCGGCATCATCATCGACAACGTCCTGAATGGCGCTCTGGCGGGGACATCTCAGGTTTATTTCACTACTCTCAGCGATCAAGTTTGCGGAACCTCCGGAAAGGGCGGTTGCGCCGTGCAGGCTTCTCAGTCCGGATTGAATTAACCAATCACAGAGTAAGGATTGTTTATGGACGTGAACGATAAGTCCGCCGACACGCCTACCCCTACCAGGCAGTCCAAGAAGAAGCCCTACGAAAAACCGTCTTTCCGGTATGAAAAGGTGTTCGTGACCACAGCCCTTTCCTGCGGAAAGACTCCTAACTCTTCTTTTCAGTGCAACAGCAATCCAAAGGTGTCGTGAAATCGTTCACGTTCATCCATTGTGCCGACAGTAGAATTCCTCCCCGCTGTGCGGCGAAAACTTAGTCGGTACAACTAGCCTGATCGCATGCGTGGCTCAGACTTCTTAAGCCTGGATGCCCGCCTGGCATCTCAAAATCACGCGCAAACTGGCGATAGCGCCAGCACGCTTTGAGGGACATCTGAACACGATCCCACCTCTTCCAGTCAGGCTTATATCGTATCTTCTGGTATTGCACTCCTGTCTCAGGAACACTGACTTCATGAGTGCGGATTCTGCCGTCGAATCCGTGAGAGCCCCAAGCAATCCGCTCAGATTGATCAATGACCATCACAACGTGTCCCACGTCCTTTTCATCATTGCGATAAACAAGGATGTCACCGATCCTGAACGTTCCATCTATTGAGACGCGGTCGAAATCGTCGTTCATAAGGCTCTTGGGCGTCAGCATATCAGCCGTAGACAGGTAGGCATTGGCATGATTATAGGGAAGATTCGCCCTCCTAAAAGCGAACCAAATCGCTCGTGAGCAATCAATTCCATGCTTGAGATTTTCCTTATCATCCAAACTGGCATCCCATCCTTGATGGTACCTTACCCCGCTGGTTGGCGGATAATTCGCTAACCAGTTCGCTTCTTGCAAGGCTCGGTAAAGAGCGGTCCCTTTATCGTCCGGTAAATAAGGTCGAATATCAAACTTCGGGATCGTATACTCTCGTTTGTCGACGATGTCTCCAACGGGGTTCTTGAAAGGATTGTTCACCTTAACCTTTATCGGCAGCCCAACAGCGATCCAGTCCGCAGTCGTCGTTCGAGATGCGGCGACCAATGACTGCAATTTCTCAAACTTGTCGTCAATAATGTCATTTAGCTGAGTCGAAGCTGTCGATCCAAAGACGATTACCTCCTCTAAGATGCCGACAGGGGCCGAAGCAGTCAAAGTGGCAGGAAAAGTGAAATCCTTGCCGGGCAATAAGAAACTGGCTTCCATCCACGCTCGTCCCTCATCTCTTTTCACCCTCGATCATCGGAGCTGGAACTTAAGGTGTGCCGACAGCCACTAATTTAACGTTGTTTCATCCTTGTGAAACTGGCGTTAGACGAAACAATACCTCCTCTAAATGCGTAACGACACGCATCAGGGCAAGGAGCGCCACGAATGTCCCCTAGGAACATTCATAACGCAAACCATCATTTATTTTCGTGAGAGAAGTGGACGAGTAGAAGCCCCCTCGGACACGAGACTCAGAACAAATTCTCGTTTCTTCCGAATCGCCACTTTCGGCAGAAAGGGTATCCGCAGGAACGTCATGTGTCAAGAGCTAAACGAGATTAAGAACGGCAAAACAATCCACCTCAACGTCGAAGTTCGGATTTCGTAAAAAAATGGCGGAATGCAAACTTGCACTCCGCCGCAAATATAAGCTGACTTTCCGATGAGCCTGTGCCGCTGCTTTGCGGCTCTTCGGTTTTGCTTTGGCCTTTGTCTTTTTGTCTCGTTTCGCCGCAAGGTCCTCCACAACCGCCTTTTGGAGTTTCTCAGCGTCCACACGGTAGCGCTTGGCGGCGTCCATAAGAACGTCGTTATGGCTAGCGGTGGATCGCTGATAAGGCGAATCCAGCAAGCTAATTTCGAGGAGGAGCTTGCAAAGTTCGGCCTCATCATACGTGCTTACTTGCTTGGCCAGAAGTTCCTGTGCGGAGGCAGAGTCCTTCTTTGCCGCCACCTTATGCCGCTTCGCCAGAGCCGGAACTTGGCTGTAGGAGAGGTGGCCGATCAGGTAGTGTGTGACCGCCAACAAGTCAGCCTTCTTTAACGGAGCCGATACGCGTTGTAGGATCGTAGCCAAGACACGATGGCGAGTCGTAATGGCGAGTTTCTCCTTTTCTATCCGCTTCCGTTCCTCTGCCCGCTCCCGCTCGACCTGTTGCGGCGAAGGCGTGTTGGGGTGGTGGGCGCGGCAAGCGGGATCGGCACAAACCTTGACGACCTGTCCGCGCTTGCCGCCGTCCATGACGATGGCCTCAGCCATCTTGTCGCATGGCTTCTGGTTCGCGGCTAGCCTGGTGCTTGCGCCGTTTGCCTTCGGTTTCTTGATCTCCACTTCCACATATTGATTCCGTCCCAAGGGAGCGCCTTCGCGGGAATTCCACGCCGCCGAAATCTGGATTAGCTGCGGCTTGGTTTCCAGAGCTTTTTTCACGGAAGCGTCGATCTTCGCCCGGAAACAGTCGGGCGAAGTGCATTATGTGGAATCAGGGGTCAAGCGTCAGCGTGTAGAGGACCGTTGCCAGTTGAAAAATATAGCTTTACGTCCTTTAATATTGGCTACGCAGCTGCTCACGAACTCAAGAGCAGGGGAGGACGCATGTACGCACTTGCACAGGATATCCGCTTCGCATTTCGCCAACTGCTGAAAGCACCCGGCTTCACTTTGACCGTGGTGCTCACCCTAGCTCTCGGCATCGGCGCCACGACCGCTATCTTCTCCCTCGTGGAAGGCATACTCTTGAGTCCGCTGCCCTTTAACCATCCCGACCGCCTCGTCCTGTTAGGAGATCATTTGGGAAATAGCCCTAAGATTCCCGTGACTGCTCGCGAGATCGGAACCTACGCGAGCGCCACAGGAGCTTTCTCCGACACGGGAGGCTACATCGACGCAAGCTACGAGGTTTCCGGCGGCGAAATTCCAGAACGAGTGAATGGCGCTCGTTTTACCGCAGGTGCATTCTCCACTCTGGGTGTCTCTCCCATACTCGGTCGCACTTTCACGCAAAAGGAAGAAGACGGCCACGAGCCGGTCGCAGTCATCAGTTACGGTCTGTGGCTGAATCGGTATCACCGCGATCCTCACGTTGTCGGCAACTCGATCTCTCTCAATCGCCAGCCGTATTCGATCATCGGCGTGATGCCGCGCGGTTTTGATTTTCCGCCAGCAGCCGGTTACCTCGACCAGGCGCAGCTCTGGGTGCCCATGAGCCTGACTGCCGACGAACTTTCGGACGAGCATGCTGGATTCTGGGGATACGACATCATCGCTCGTCTAAAAGATGGCGTCACCTTCTCGCAGGCAGCACGGGATGCTGACCGCGTTGCCCAGCAGATCATGAGAAATCTTCCGGTCGCTCAGTCAAGGATTCACATCCGCGGTGATGTCACTCCGTTGCTTGAATATGAGGTTTCGGAGGTTCGGCCATTGCTCAGAACGCTGTTCCTGGCCGTCTCCGTTGTCCTGCTCATTGCTTGTGCCAATGTGGCAGGACTTCTTTTGCTCCGGGCGATCCGGCGGCGTAGAGAGTACGCCCTTCGGCTTGCCCTCGGGGCGCGATCCGCCGCAATTATCCGCCAGTCCGTCTTAGAAGGCCTGCTGCTGGGCATGACTAGTGCTCTGTTAGGTCTCGCATTCGCCGCAGTTGCCATTCGCATTGCGTTGCGTACCCTGCCTGACTCCATGCCGCGTATCGACTCCATTGCGGTGAACGGCACAGTGGCCGGATTCGCTCTGTTGCTCGCCCTCGTAACTGGCGCCTTCTGTAGCCTCGCACCTGCGTTCGCCGCCCTTAAAACGGACCCTATGGAAAGCCTCAAAGAAGGCGGCCTGAGCAATACGGCTAGCTCCAGTCATATTTGGTTACGTTCAGGCCTCGTGGTTTCAGAAATCGCTGTAGCGTTAGTGCTGCTCATCGCATCCGGTGCACTTCTGCGTAGCTTCCATAAGATGCAAGCTGTCGACCCAGGATTCCATCCCGAGCGGGTCCTGGTCGCCGGCTATCAATTGCCAATCAACCAATACTCAACGAGCGCTTCTGCTGAGACCTTTAGCCGGGAGGTTGTGGCCCGGATCTCGAGTCAGCCGGGGATCGTGGCTGTAGGCATGATTAACGTTGCACCCGCAACAAGCAGGTACCCCAAGACTGCATACACCATCGAGGGACGACCCACCGACAGGTGGAAACCTGAGTTCGCGATATTCTCGATCATCTTCGGTGACTACTTTCGTGCCATGGGTGTTCCGCTCCTGGATGGGCGTTACTTCAACACAGACGATCACTCCAACTCAACACTTGTTGTGATCGTGAATGAGTCCATGGCCAAGCATTGCTGGCCGGGTGAGCGGGCTGTCGGCAAACGTCTGCACCTTGGTGGTCCGCCGATGAAACTACCGTGGGTGACGGTGGTTGGCGTTGTCGCTGATACAAAAATGGGTTCACGCGATGAGCCTAGCAGGGATCAATGGTATACACCCATGACGCAGGCCGATACTTTGTACTTCTCCGATCACACTGGAAAGCTCACGGGGCCCGCCGGTGCATACATTACCGTCCGTTCCGCACTTCCTCCCGAGCAGATGGTTCATACGCTGCGGTCGACCGTTGCCGAAATTGATCCTCTTCTCGCACTACAAAAAGTGCAACCCATGACTGGAGCGATCGCAAATATAGAGGCACCGCGGCGGTTCAATACTGATCTGATCTCTGCGTTTGCTCTGGCCGCTCTTCTGCTTGCCCTCACCGGGATTTATGCGGTGGTTGCTTTCTCGGCCTCGCTGCGCACACACGAGATCGCCATTCGCATGGCGCTTGGTGCCCAGCGCAGTGGCATAGCCCGACTCGTGCTTAGTTCGGGCGCGAGACTGGCGCTCCTCGGATGCGGCCTCGGTGTGCTCGGTTCGCTAGCTGTCTCACACATTGTCAGTTCATTCCTCTTCGATGTCAGCGCGACCGATCCAATCATTTACATAGCGGGTGTTCTGATCATGATGCTTATGGCACTTCTCGCATCGGCGCTTCCCGCAGCCCGTGCCGCATCTGCGGACCCAATCGACGCTTTGCGGTCGATTTAGAAGATCATCTGGCGAGAAATGGTCTTGCATCCGGTCGCGCCTATCAAGAAAGTTCGCGACGAGGCGAGATCTCCTTGCGTTGCTTTTTCGGAAGTGCCTGGTTGTCGTAGTCCCTGGATTGGTTGCGGGAATGCTGACTTCTCTTGGTACTCTCTATTTTTTCTTGTGTTCAGGCTCAGCACTGCTTCCCGCGAAAGGAGCATCTGGGGTTGATCTGGTACGACTTCTGAGAGAGCCGTAGTCTCATTCCGGGATGCCATCTCAGGTTAACGCGAGAAACAAGTTACCCGGAAAGCGGAGCCTTTAGCGCGCCGGTTCAGGAAAACCTCCTGGTCCAGTGTCCTTTGATCTGGGCGACAACTGGGCCGCAATGTTGGGGGCCTGAAGAGCAGTAACGGGCACAAGCCCAGCATCAATCTGTCGCGGTGTCGATCCCGAAGGCGTGGGCACGTCGGCAAGTTTCGCAAGCAGACTTTCATAAGCCACGATGCCTTCTTCAACCGCGGCATGCTCGGCTTCACTAAGCGGAATCTCCTGCAAGAGACGTAGAAGGTGCTGCTTGCCTTCAAGCAAGAGTGCGGAAGTCGATCCTTTCGGTAGGTAGAAATCGCACTTGGCGCACGCCATGCGATGTGGGCACTGGTCGAAAAAATCATAGGTGCAGTACCCGTGTCCGAGATCGTAGAACTTCCACGGTTCAGTGGCAGCGCGTCCGCTGCGGACGATCTCTTGGTCTACGAGCACTTCAATCGCGCGTAGGTTTCGCGCGAAATAGCCGGCATCGGCATACGACTTTGCCAACTTGGTGGGCGTGATCTTCGCATAGTGCTGCGTCGCGGCCGGGGTGCTGTGGCCGAGCCACTCCTGCAACTCGAAAAGCGTCATCGGCTCTTTGGCATTGAAGAGCTGGGACGCAATCGTGGAGCGGCCGCGATGGCTAGTGATGTTGCCGCGAACATCTGCGGTCGGGACTCCAGCCTTGCGGCAGAGTGTGGGAATCAACACTTTGTTCAGATAACTCTTTCCGACAACTGTCAAGCGAAACAGAAAAAGAAAATCGATCGCCTCGCCCGTCTTACGATCTGGCAGCTTTACCCCATTCGGCCGCACCTTCTCCCACGCGGAAATCATCTCGCCGACGATTGGATCTACAGGCTTGGTAAATGCTGTGCTCGTTTTGTTGACCGGAACATCAAGCATGCACACTGCGCCGCCGGATAGAGTCTCATCACTGGCGGGCACGGAAACATCCTCCCTCTGCCAGCGGATGCAGCCGAGGCGCAAACGTAAAATCTCATTGTTTCGCAGACCCGCGAACAACCACGTGACGGCAAGCGCCTTGCAGAGTTCGACCGGATAACTGCTCTCCAAGGGTTTCCGTCGAAAAGGACCGCGTTTCGGAAGGTCCTCTGCGGTCAGGTTCAGCCCGGCCCACACCAATTTGGCCCAAACATCGTCGGCAATGATGCGGGGGTTCGGCCCGATCTTTGCAAGCACACTCTTGGGCGTCACGAAGCTGCGGATCGGATCGAACCGGCGAGGGATTAGCTCCCACTCCTGCAGATCGCGAAAGAAGACGCGCAGGGCAGAGATTCTCCCGGCATATGTGCTCGCTGTAAGGGCTTGGCCCTGGTTCTTGATCTGAACTGGTGCAAAAGTACACCAGTCGCCCGCACGCCATTGGCAGGTTACGGCAACCGCCTCGGCTGCTAGTTCGCGAGTCCAATCAGCTGGGGAGTTGATATCAGGATGCTCTTTGGCCAACCAGCGCCCAACGTTCAGGAGGAAGTAGTAGCTCTTGCGCCGGTAACGGTTGGAGACGGTGGAGGTATCCAGCCAGCGACGGCACAGGCGACTCCACTCCGGATGCACTCCTTCCGTGATCTCGGGAAGGTCTGCCCTGACAACGAACGGACGCACGATCTCCATAGGCTCTGGAATCGCGCCGATTTTTGCGAGCACCCGAGAGATTGCGAATGCGCAATAGGTACCCGGCCGGGGAGGCCGCCTCGCGATGACGCTGCGCAGATGGTCGAGAGTGATGTCTCTCAAATGTGGCGAGCGGATGAACAGCAAACACTCAAAGATAGTTCGCATCACAAGGCCGCTTGTTCCTGCTCGCCGATAGCCCCACTCCGAAAGCGACTCCTGCACGCGCTCAGTGATATTCTTCGTATGCTCGCGGCCAAATACCTTCCGTGCGAGGCAGGAGTATACGACATGGTCGCTCTTGAGGCGATGCAGCTCAGAAAAACCGCACAGCAGGTAAGCAATGGCGACTGCGTGCTGACGTGCCGCGAGCCGGGCATCAATCGAATCGATCCATTCCTCCGTAGTCCAACCCCAGAACGATCGCTTGCGCTCTGCCATCTCCCGTAGAAAGAAGAGCAGAACATACTTCCGTTTATTCGTGCCAATGCCCGTATAGTCGAGTGTGTCATTCAGTGGCCGAACTAGCCGGTCGAGGGCCGCACCGAAGTCCATCGTGCGGCCGTAGCGATAGAACCTGTAGGCTTCGGCATAGCGCGTAAGCATGTTTGTTTCAACTCGTGTCACGTGCGGAGAGCGGTTGTATCGATCGAGATCGATGGGCCAAGTCCACGGTCCATCGTTAGCCTTCTTGGGAGGAATTTTCTTCGGCCCCCATTGTGCGCGTGCAGCCCGCCGAAAGAAATCCGATCGTTCTTCTGAAGTGCGGCCCTCAAACGAGGGTTCGATGTTGTTTGGATGCTTCCTTTTAACAGAGACACTGCTCCTCATACCGTAGTCCTCGCGAGCATGTCGGTTCGTCGGGCGTGTATGTGAGCCATGGTGGCAGTTAGCTTTCGGGCAAGGTCACGACCGCTGAGATGTATATAAAGGAGGGTGGTCTGCACCGAGCGATGACCGGCAAACGCTGCGATCTCGTGGATGTCCCAACCGGCACGGGCTAAATCGGTCAGGCACAGGTGACGAAGCGTGTGGGTTGTGAATCGAGGGACTCCAGCGCGTCGTGCGAGTCGAAGTGTGATCTTCGACCAGGACCAGATGGAGATCGGAGCTGAATAGTTCCGGCGTGACTCGGAGAGGAAGAGTCGGCCACGTTTCTGTCCCACTGCGCGTCGCTGATCGAGATATTGCATCAGCAGCGCCCCACTCGTGGCGGAGTATGGCACAACACGGTCCCGTCGTCCCTTCGTATTCTCCGCGCGAACTCGGATCATGCGCCGCGAAGGGTCGAGATCCTCAGTACACAGGCTGCACAATTCTTCGCGTCGCAGTCCAGCATCATAAGCGAACGTCAGCATGACGCGGTTTCGCACCGGTTCACTCATGGCGGCTGTCAGAATGGCTTGCCACTCGCTCTCGTTCGGAATCCAGGGCAGCTTTCGCTGGCGGCGGACAAGTGCATGCGATCCCGCCTGCCCCACAGGACTCTTGCAGATTCCTTCTTCGGACAAGTAGCAATAGAACAGCCTGAGCACGGTGAGCTGCTGCTGTACCGTAGCGTTGGACAAGTAACCAACGCGGCTCTGTAAGCTGGCTAGGTACGAACCGATGTGGATGCGCGTGACGGCTGGAATGGACAATTGCTCGTCGGAGAGAAAATGGAGAAAAGCCTCAAGTCCGCGTGAATAGGCATCGAGAGTATTACCGGCGAGTCCTCGATGCGACTGGAAGGTCAACCATGCGCGGCACATTGGATGCGCGGCCACGGCTGGGCAACGATCCCAGCGGACGGGCTGAACGACGAAGTTGACTGCCAAGTGGACCTCCTGCGCGAAAGTCCGATGAGAATAAAGCATCCGGCGTGGTTGAGGCGGCCAACACCGCTTCTAAAGAGCTGAGCAGGGGAAGGGGAACCGCCCCTTCCCCTGCACCCCATCCCCAAAATCCAATTCCACATAACTTACAGGAATCCTTTCGCACGTCTGGGAAGAGTAGCTTGTTGAATCCAGTTCGCTTCGGGCAGTTGGCGCACGATCCTGCTTCGGGAACGAGTGTCTCATCCTGCTTTTCAAACGGCGCGGACGCCAGTTGTAGCAAGATGTTCGATTCGATCCACGCCGCCAGTAATGCGGCGTGCGTCTTTATGCAGAGTGCCGCAGCGTAGCAGGGGATGAACTTCTTTAGGGCCAGCATGATGGGCTGATCGTTAGAGAGTGACAGCTTCGCATAATCTGCAATAGTCTGAACTTGACTTGACTGACTGAACCGATTGAATTGCTCTCGACATGCGCGACAACCAGCTAGCAGGAACCCAACTTCAGCATTGCCGGCACAAACCGGCCGGAACTGCGGTCGCCGCCTTCCTCGAAGCCCGTTTGAACGAAACCTTAGGGGCAGACGCTTTCGCGTGCTCGGTGTCGGCAGTGTGCCGGTGAGCGGATAAGGTTGGATCATGTTGGGTCATAAGGAGACAGCTATGACCCACCTTCGCAAAATGATGCTCGAAGAACTCGTGCGTCGTAATTACGCTCGGACTACTATCGACTGCTATATCCAGACGATCGACGATGTTGCGCGTCACTTTCACCGCCCTCCGGATCAGCTCACCCGGCTTCCCATTCGTGAGCTGGCTAACTATAAGGACGTGGATTTTTCTAAGACGACGGCGGATTGCTCACTTCACGGCCCGGTGATCCAGTTCGACGGCATGGCTTCACATGTGAGTCAGTGCTCGTCGGAAACCCAATGCGTCCTCAACGGAGCCATTGACATATCTTACGAATACGCGCCTAATCCACGCTAGCTAGGTCATTTACGACAGGCGGAATGAGGACACGATGAGTTTATTTGGGACACAGCATCTGCAGCCCTTGGCCGGAAGATTCCGGTACTGGCCGAGCCTTCTATTGGGCATCCTGCTCGTGTTTGGGTGGAAGTCTGCCTTGGCACAATCCTCGGCAGGCTCTCTCAGATGCGGAGCCCCAAGTGGAAGCGGCACTACCAGCCGGACTCCGACCACCACGAAGAAAAATTCCAAAGTCGATCAATTCAACGCCGTTCAGCAACAGGAAGTTAAGAACCAGCAAGCAATCCAGAACGCCGGAGACGACATCCTGAACGGTTTGAAGGGTTCCGGCAAGAGTGACCTCAAGCCGGATGACTCTGCGGATGACGATTCCGATGATCCGGCTTCGAGGGTGCCTATGGAAGCTTCGCCGTCAGAAGCAACCTCAGGCACCAGCGGCCTATCGGGTGCGGCACCGCCGTCGTCGAATTCAGCCGCCGCAGTTAACTCACTCTTGGACGATCCATCCGAAGCGGCCACTACCTCGAATTCGGCTGCTGCCGTCAACTCACTTTTGGACGATAACAACAACGCGGCTGCGACACCAAATTCAGCGGCTGCAGTCAACTCGCTTTTGGAGGACCAAACTGCCACAACGGCGGCGACACCCACAGTACAGAGTGCAGTACCCAACCCCGCCTTCGCAGCCATGATTCCTCAAAATCCAAGCTTCGCGACAGCCATGCAGAGTAGCGCGGATACCGCCCCCACGTCTGCAGTGCTGCAAACGGTGCAGCAGGAAGCAGATGTTGCCAATCCGTCCTCTTCCATCGCAGATAAGTTGCAGGACCTGTTCTCGACGGTGACTTCCGACATGGCGTCTGTGAAGGCCACACTGGTTACGTTGATGGATACTCCCACAGCACAGATATTGGACGGGTGCGTCTGCACGACTGCGCCAGCAATAGTGGCAACAGACACACCGGAACAGATGGCGGCAAAAGTGCATGATCAAGCGATTGTGGGGTTCGGCTATTTTACGCAAAGCGCCTTTCCAAAGGCGCTCTACAACTACATGTCCAGCAACATAAATCAATTCATGAGACAGCTCGGCTTTGCGGCCCCCCAACCGGACAGCGGAAACCAGCAGTAAGCAGACATGATAATCAAAAAAAGCCGTCTTCTGCGGTTCATTCCAAACCTACTACTAGCGTCGATGGTCGCGCTCTTTGATCCCGCCCTGCGAGCGCAAACGACTCCACCGGTCAACCGCCCGGCGTTGTCGCCGCCGACAGCGCCTTGTGGAAAAGACGTTGGTTCGACCACCTGTGCGCACCGGCTCTTCGTGTCAACCTCCAAGAACTTTCTGCTGCACCGGGACAAGCGAAACGCAACCGCAGGCTACCTCAAGGTTGCTCAACTCGACCCCAAGTATGCTCCGGCATGGTTCAATCTTGGCGTTCTAGCGGAAGGAAGTCAGAAGTGGACTGAGGCGAGGCGCTATTTCGATAAATATTTGGAGGTTTCTCCCAACGGGCCTGAATCAAAGCGAGCCACCGAGGAAATCGCGACGCTGGCGCCCTACGCGGCCGGAAAGGTCTCGCGAAGACAGGCTAGGCAGGCTGAGTATGAGGCATCCATCCAACGGGCTCGCATCTTGATGGCGGCGAAGCTCTATCGTGAGGCCATCTCGGAATCGGGTCATGCACAATCTCTGGATAACTCACGATGGGAGGCATACGCAATAGTTGGCCTCTGCATGAAAAGGCAAAACAAGCCGGATGCAGCAAAAGATTTTGAAAAGTTGGCTGAGGATCGCATACCAACTGAGAAACGAGATCAACTGAAGCAGGCGTTCGAGAGTAACTAGCCTGTCGCAGGTCTGACCGCTACGATTCAACGACCTAAGATTCAGGGAGGTAGTACTGTGAGGAATTTGTTTCTTCGGACCCTCTTTGCGGTGGCGTTAACTGCCTGTGCGTTGCCGACGGTACTCTTGGCGCAGACCGCAGATTACAACAAAGTGATCGCCCAGGCGAAGGCCGATCTGACTGCCGGGCATAACGCGGAAGCTCTGGCTGGCGGTCAGAAGGCGATCCAGATGGATTCTTCCCGCTGGGAAGCATACCTGGTTGTCGGCGCAGCGCTGCAAAATCAAAGTCAATTCGACCTTGCCATCGACAACTACTCGAAGGCCATGGAGCGCGCACCGGAGGCGAAGAAAATTGGTGTGCGGACCGTGCTGGAGCAGTGCATGCGTGAGAAGCTTAGTGCGCCCTCCAGTCCGGCCGCACTGCCAAGTTTCCAGAACGGGCCCGGTTTCGATGAGACGATGGCCTTGGTGAGGTCGCAGTTGCCGAAAACTGCCTCAGCGGGCGCCCAGAGTGTAGCTCAATATTTTCCGGACAGAGTTCGGCCGGATGGAACTCCTAACCCATTCCCCGAATGTCAAGCGGAGCTTGTCAGTGCCGCACCCATCGACGGTAAACGAGCTATGAAGGGGCTAGAAATTCGCTTTTCCGATCTGCCTCCGAATGGGATCACGGTCAAGTCCTTCGGTGAAGGCATTCTCCAGTATCAGGAAATCTCCGGTCTTTCTGTAGATCCTCATACTCCTGGCGACATCTGGACGGCGATCGTTATGAACGACCCTAAGCTAGCCGGACGGATTGCTATGGCATTGAACCACGTCATTGATGTTTGTGGCCGGAAGGGAATATCAGCGGTTTCTGCCCAGCAGGGCCAGTCAGACGCGGTCGACGGCTCAACACCTACGGTGGAGGGCGGCGCAACTTCAGCTGCAACGTTTAAGGAAACTCTCGATTGGCTTACCTCAAAAAATGACCAAGAGGGCATTAGTTATTCGAGTACTGAAGTTCAATACTACCCTCCCCCCCTTGGCACCCAGACTGCCCAGAGCGAAGTTACAGGTCACGCCGGATTTTTTAGATCAGGCCCTTGTAGAGCGGAGGTCCGCGGCTCGGCGACGAACTTCACCGAGGTGGTTGATTTCTCGACTTCGACTCCGAACAGCATTAGGGTGAAGGCCTTGGACGTTCACAAAGTCGGAGGCGAAGGAACCGACGTCATCGCCGGTATCAATGACGTGATCAAGGTTACTTCGGCCCATGACATGTATTTCCAAATTACGGGTTTGTACATTGACAGCGCGCAGTCAAAATTAGAGATTGATGGGCCGGGCGTTGCTCCGGTGTACTACGACCACGATGTAGCGAACCGCGTCGCTAAGGCTCTTAATCACGCCATTGACGTTTGTGGAGGCAAAGCTAAGTCTGAGGCATTTTGATCATCGCGAGGTTGTGGGTCATAGGGCGCGGCTACGCAGGATTACTCCCTGATTCTTTTATCGGCGTGTGTAAAGGAGTCTAGTGATGAAGTGGCTTCTGATGTTCACAATGACATTATTGGCTTCTGTGCTGCCTATGATACTGCCGGCGCAGACCGCAGACTACAACAAAGTGATCGTCCAGGCGAAAGCCGATCTGGCCGCCGGGCATAACGCAGAAGCTCTGGCTGGGAGCCTGAAAGCGATACAGATGGATGCCTCCCGTTGGGAGGCCTACCTAGTTGCCGGCTCAGCGCTACAGACTCAAAAGCAATTCGATGCTGCGATGGACAACTACAGTAAGGCGCTCGAACGCGCACCGGAGTCGAAGAAGGTCGGCGTAAGGAATGTTTTGGAGCAGTGTATGCGCGAGAAGATCAGCGCCACGTCCAGTCCGTCGGCTTCGGTCCCAGCAGCCACAACGCAAGGCCCCACTTTCAAGGAAACTCTCGAATGGGTCATCTCGCAAAACGTCCGAGAGGGTTACAAGTTTCATCATATTTTAACGTTCAATTACAAGGATGGCACCAGTAGCATCGACGATCAAGGAGCGTCGGCATATCACATATATTTCACTCATGTTGACGGGAATCGAGAGTGCGCAGCAGCAAACTTCCAACCTACTGATGAAGCAGGCAACGAACTGCCTCCTGATCACGTGCACGTAAGTAAAACGCAGGGTTGGATCGATTTCACTGCATTAGCGCCCGCGAGCATTGGAGTGAAACAGTTCGTCTTCCACTCAACCACAGAAGAGTGGGAAGCCGAGGGGAGCAAGCCTGCCTATACCTTAGTCAACAAGCTTATTCCAGATCCTATCGTAGTTTATGAGATTACCGGCTTATATGGAAAGATGAGCGACGGGGGACCTGGGTACGCTAACCAAGACCTAGCGAACCGCGTCGCTAAGGCTCTCAATCACGCTATCGACGTGTGCGGCGGCAAGGGCAAGCCTGAGGCGTTTTAGTCACGCTGAACAAAGGGACACCATTCGACTGTAGTAAAACTGTAGTAGTACCATGCTCGGCCGCAGAACGGATCATGACGGGACGAATCGGTGTTTTTGTAAGCTGTTGAAGAATCAAGTACAGTGGAGAATTGTCCTAACGGTTCAGAACCCATTGTAAGAAGGAAGGTAGGATACCACCGGCAGATTTTGAGTTCCACAGATTCCGACTTCAGGACCGGAATAACTTCCGCGGACGCGGCTAAGACGGAGAACTATGGTTCTTAGGGAAGTCTGTCGCTGACAGTCAGTGAGATCACTGCCGAAAGTCGGGCCAACCGGAAATTGAGGTTCAGCCGAGTCCGACGGTTCCGCTTCGTCCTCACAACAGCGCGTGTAACGTCAAGTCTCGGCTATCACACATAATCATGATGCTCCCAAGGAGGGGGAACATCATGCTGGTTCGCTATTTCAGACGCCCATCACGTATCGAGCAACTGCGTAGCAGCACCGGTGGTCATCTGCTTGAAGGATTCGCCCAGGAACTGTCCGAAGGCCGCTATCAGTGGGTTGCTGCGCGAAAGCACATTCGGGCAGCGGAACACTTTCTCCATTGGATCGCCCATCGAAACCTGTCGATCACGAGCGTTGAAGACCGACATGCACGGCAGTTCCTCGATCACTTGAAAGGATGCTGCTGTCGCGCACACCATCCACCCGTGAAGCCTCACCGTCAGAAGTATAGTGTCGATCTTTGGTTCGCCTATTTGCGGCGCGCTGGCATTGTCCCTAATCCAACCTTTGTTGAACCAGCGGTCGAGACACCGATGTTGGTGTCCTTCTGCGACTGGATGCATCGGCAGCGCGGGGCCTCCGATGCGACTCTTTCCATCTATAGGTTCGAAGTTCATCCTAGACATTGTTCAGCGTCGAAATGAGAATTGCCGCTCAGAGCGGGCGGATGCATTCGAGGGACGCCCCGGATTCGAGATCGGGTCGCCTGGAATCTGGCATCGCACTCTCCGAGGACT